>Ga0183260_10000219_pt1 | contig 45845 bp, 41 predicted proteins | sample AntDrymUQ4972206_2_FD_129768 | JGI IMG/M metagenome (GOLD analysis project Ga0183260, IMG submission 129768) | Polar desert sand microbial communities from Dry Valleys, Antarctica - metaG UQ497 (22.06) (version 2) (version 2) | ecosystem: Environmental > Terrestrial > Soil > Desert | place... | reverse complement strand
GGCCATACAGATGCGTGACCGCAGCTGTGTCGTGCCGGGCTGTGACGCCCGTCGCCAGCTCGAGATCGACCACATCACCCCGGTGACAGAGGGAGGGCCCACCCGGCTCGACAACCTCGCACGACTGTGCCGGTGGCACCACTACCTGAAGACCCATCGCGGCTACCGCCTGTCCGGCGGGCCTGGTTCGTGGCGCTTCGCCAACCCCGAACAGGCATATCCCGGGAGATCGCCGGATACCCCGACCGAATCCGGTACCGTGCGCCCTCCCTGAACATCACCTGCTGGTATCGGGAACCTTCGCACGAGATACTTTGGCTCTCCGGGCGCCTTCGTTCTGTCACCGGGACGTGGCGAACGCATCACTTCTTCGGGAAAACGAAATGCCTCTCTGCTCGACTTGTCGGTCAACAGAAGGGTGCTCCGCCTCTCTGCCGGCGCGGGTCTCCAAAGGTGTCGCTACGACTCCGGTGGGACAAAACTCCTTAGAGCGCGGTCAGGGCGCGCGGCCCGAGCAGGGCTTTCAACTCGGCGTGCAGGCCGTTCGCTCCGTCCACCCAGTATTCGCTTCCCAGCCGCAATACCGTCGTGCGCGCGCCGCGGGCCAGGTGCAAGAAGACCTGGGTCGTGCCGGGGTGGCTCGCCAGCACGTCCTTCAGCGTCTCGACGGTGGTCGGCGTGCACGAGTCGACCGCAAGGCTGATCACCAGCGGAGGATCGGCGCCGAGCTGCGGCTCGATGATCTCCAACGCGACCATCTTCACCGAGTCGTCCCGGGCGTCGCGATCCACGCGGCCTTTCACCAGGATCACTGCGTCGGGGCGCACCAGCGCCGAGAACTGCTCGTGCACCTTGGGGAAGACGATGACCTCGACCACGGCGCCGGTGAGGTCCTCCAACCCGAGCAGCAGCATGATGTCGCCGCGGCGCGTCACCTTCTTGCGCAGCTCGCCGACCATGCCCCCTATGACCGCCACCTCTCCCGGGCTTCGGTCCCCGAGCGACCCTATGGAGGTATCGGTCATGCGGGCGAGCAGCCCGTCGATCCCCAGCAACGGGTGATCGGAGACATACAGCCCCAGCACCTCCTTTTCCATCGCCAGGACCATCTCGCGCGAGTACTCGTCGATAGCGATCGGCCGTTCCTGCGCCTGAGCCGCTTCGGCATCGTCGGCCACCAGCGCCCCGAACAACGAGAACTGCCCGGCCTCCTCCTGGCGTCGCTGCGCCATCACCTCGCCGCAGATTGACTCGAAGCCTTCGAGAAGCCCTTTGCGGGTATGCCTGACGGACTCGAACGCGCCCGCCTTGATCAGAGATTCCACGGTCTTCTTGTTCAGGCACGAGTAGTCGACCTTGCGAGAGAAGTCGTAGAACGAGGTGAAGTCTCCCTTCTGCCGGCGAGCCTCGACGATGCGGTCCACGACCCCTTCGCCCACATGGCGAACTGCGGACAGGCCGAAGCGAACCGTGTCCCCCACCGGCGTGAAGTCCCGCTCGGAGGAGTTCACGTCGGGAATAGTGACGTCGATCCCCATCTTGCGCGCCATGTGCAAGTACTTGGGCTTGTCGTCCTTGCGGTCCTTGACCGAGGTGAGCAACGCCGCCATGTACTCGACCGGATAGTGCGCCTTGAGCCACGCGGTCTGGTACGCAACATACGCATAGGACGCCGAGTGGGCGCGATTGAACGAGTAGTCGGCGAAGGGCTGGATGAGCGCCCACAGCTTGCGCCCCTCCGCGGGCTCCAACCCCGCCTTGGCGCAGCCCTCGATGAAACGCGGCTCCTCTGCGGCCATGATCGTGCGGTTCTTCTTCCCGATCGCCTTTCGCACATAGTCGGCCTGGCCGGGCTTGTAGCCGACGAGAATCTGAAGCATCTGGACGATCTGCTCCTGGTAGACCAGGATCCCGTAGGTCTCCTCGGTTATCTTCTCGAGGCTCGGATGGAGGTAGGAGATCTTTGACGGGTCGTTCTTGCGCTCGATGTAGGCGGGGATCTGCTCCATCGGCCCCGGACGGAACAACGCGATCAACGCCATGATCTGCTCGAAGCGGTCGGGCTTGAGCTGCGTGAGAAGGCGCCTCATCCCGCCCGACTCGAGTTGGAAGACGCCGTCCGAGTCGCCCTTCCTCAGCATCTCGTAGACGTGTGGATCGTCGAGGCTCAACGAGTCCACGTCGACCTCGATCCCCTGGTTCTTGGCGACGTAGTTGCGCGCCAGCTCGATCACGGTGAGGTTGCGAAGACCGAGGAAGTCGATCTTGAGCAAACCCAGCTTCTCGATGCCGTTCATGTCGAACTGGGTCACGACCTCACCGTGCTCGCCCCGTTTCAGAGGCACGTGCTCGATCAGGGGATCGCGCCCGATCACGACACCGGCAGCATGAATGCCCGCCGAACGCTTGAGGTTCTCGATCTTCAGCGCGGTGTCCATTATCTCCTTGGCCGCACCACCCTCCTCGTATGCGCCCCGAAGCTCAGGTGCGCTCTCAAGCGCACGCGCAAGCCCTGCATCGCGACCCTGGATCAACGGCGGATAGATCTTGGTAAGCCGGTCACCTTCCCCGTAGCTGAACCCCAACACGCGCGCCGCATCTCTTATCGCCTGCTTACCCTTGATGGTTCCGTAGGTGATGATCTGCGCGACATGGTCGGAGCCGTACTTGTCCGACACGTAACGGATGACGTCACCGCGCCGGCGCTCATCGAAGTCGATATCGATGTCGGGCATCGCGATTCGTTCGGGGTTCAGGAAGCGCTCGAACATGAGGTCGTACCCGACAGGATCGAGCTCGGTTATGCCCAGCGCATACGACACGATCGAGCCGGCCGCGCTCCCCCGTCCGGGCCCGACCCGTATCCCTTGACCCTTCGCCCAGTTCACGAAGTCCGAGACGATGAGGAAGTAGCCCTCGAACCCCATCTTCGAGATGACGTCGAGCTCGTAGGTGGTGCGTTTCTTTATCGCCGGGGTCACGTCGTCGTAACGCCGGTCGATACCCTCGAACACCAGCTGGTGAAGGTAGGCGCCGAGGGATTTGCCGTCCGGCACGTCATAACGAGGCAGCACCGGCTCGCCCATCGACATCGTCACATTGCACCGGTCCGCGATCTCGAGGGTCGTTTCGCAGGCCCCCGGCCAGCGTTTGAACGTCTCGGCCATCTCCTCGGGGGTCTTCAGATAGAACTCGTCCGAGTCGAACTTGAACCGCTGTGGATCGGCCAGCTCGGTGGCGGTGTTGATGCACAGCAGAACGTCGTGGGCGCCGGAATCGGACTTGTGGGTGTAGTGGGAATCGTTGGTGCCCACCCAGGAGACGCCCATCTCTTTGCCGATCGCCACCAGCTCGTCGTTGAGCGGCGCCTGAACCGCGATGCCGTGATCCTGCAACTCGAGGTAGAAGCGATCCCCGAAGACCTCGCGGTACTGGGCGACCTTCCGGCGCGCTCCGGCCAGGTCACCGGCCACAATGAGCTTGGGTATCTCGGCCGACAGGCAGCCCGACAGGCAGATGAGCCCCTCGGAATGTTCGGCGAGGAGCTCGTGATCCGAGCGGGGGTGGTAGTGGTGACCTTCGAGCCATGCCTTCGAGGACAGCTTGACGAGATTCCGGTAGCCGGCGTCGTCGGCCGCCAGCAGCGTGAGGTGACAGGTTCGCTCGGAGTTGTCGCGCTGGCCCGGCCGCTCCCGCCGGTCGCCGAGGAAGAGATAGCCCTCCATGCCCATGATCGGTTTGACCCCGGTTCCCTTCGCGCTGAGGTAGAAGTCGAGAACCCCGTACATGACCCCGTGATCGGTGATGGCGCAGGCGGGCATCCCCGCGTCGGCGGCGACCCGGAACATCTCGCCCACCCGGCTGGCGCCGTCCAGCATCGAGTACTCGGTGTGAGCGTGAAGGTGAACGAAGCTCAACTGTCCCGGGGCGCCTTTCGGTATGTCGGCCGGTTGCTCGATGGGTGAATCTACGGTTCCCTCCGGTCACCCGGAGCCGGGTGAATGACAGGGATGTCACTTAACCTATCCATCCTCGCCCGCCCCGGCAACCACCTTCCGGCTCCCGGCGGAAAAACAGGAACCGGGGCACAAAAGCAGGCCGGCCCGGCTTCCCCCGAGGCCGAATCCGGCGGCGGGGCAGACCGGCGACCTGTGTTCAGGAGCCAGAGGCGCTTGTCGGCCCGCCGACGAGAGCGGCACTGAATCCGGCGCGCTCCAGGGCGTCGGTCAGATCGACGGGAAGCGGGTCGGTCACCTCGATGAGCCTGCCGTCGTCGGGATGGGGAAAGACGATCTGTGCCGCGTGCAGCCAGGGTCGTTCGAGTCCCAGACGGTGGGCGGCGTCGGTGTAGCCCCCGTAGGCCCGGTCTCCGAGGACCGGGTTGCCCAGATAGGCGAGATGAACGCGGATCTGGTGGGTCCGCCCGGTCTCGAGCGTGACCTCAACCACAGAGGCGGCCCCGTTCGCCTCCACCACCCGGTAGTTCGTCACGGCGTTGCGGCCGCCGGCCACCACCGCCATCACGGTCCGGCGGCGCGGATTGCGCCCTATGGGGGCGTCGACCGTGCCCGACCGAGCCGGAAGCTCCCCTTTGACGAGGGCGAGGTAGGTGCGCCGGATGAGGCGTTGGGCCATGGCGCTCTGGAGTGACGCGTGGGCATCGTCGTCGCGGGCGACGAGGAGCACCCCCGAGGTGTCCTTGTCGAGACGGTGGACGATCCCGGGGCGCTGTGAGCCCCGTCGAGCCAGCTCCCCCTCGAGATTCAACAGTGCGTGAACGAGAGTGCCGGTGGGGTGACCACCTGCGGGATGGGTGACGAGCCCGGCCGGCTTCGACACCACCAGCACCCGGCCGTCGGAGTAACGAACCGAGATCGGAATGTCCTCCGCTTCGGGCGGAGCGGGGGGGCCGTGCGCCACCGTTCCCGTCACGGTTTCACCCGCTCGAAGGCGGTGACTGGACCGGACCCGGCGTCCGGCCACGGCGACGGCGCCGGAGTCCAGCGCCTCCTGGGCGGCCCGACGGGGCACCGCCGCCCGGCGCGCCAGGACGACATCGACCCGCCGGCCCGCGTCGTCCGCTCCGGCGGCGAAGCCGACCTCCAGCCCGGGTGTGGTCACGGGCCCGGGCGGCTCGGCGCCGCCGGAACACCGTCCTCCGCCCCCGGCCGTTCGGCGCGGGCGCCGAGCCACAGGATGATCACCACGCCGATCGTTATCGACGAGTCGGCCAGGTTGAACACCGGCCAGACGTGTACATCGACGAAGTCGACCACCCTGCCGTCGAAGCCCCGAAACAGCCGGTCCCACGCGTTGCCCAGCCCCCCGCCCAGGATCAGGCCCAGGGGAACCGGCCAGCGAGGGTCGGTCACCGTGTGCGCCCACAGCAGAATCGCCGCGACCACGACCAGGGTGAAGACCAAGAAGAGCCCCGGGAAGCCCTGGAGAATCCCGAAGGCCCCCCCCGAATGGAAGGTGAGTCGCAGGGTGAGCGCGCCGGGTATCACGTCCACCGGCCCCCGGGTCAGACGGTCGAGGGCGATCTGCTTGGTGATCTGATCCAGGACCAGCACCGTTCCGGCGGTGGTCAGCAGCCGCGGATAGACGGCGCGGCCCCGAAGCGGGCGTGAGGTTGTCTCAGATGACGGCATCACACCCTCATTGTGCGCCCAGACGGGGGCCGGGCGCGGCCCGGGCTCTGCGCGGTTAGCGGGTTCGCTCGTCGCGGCGCTTGCAGTCGAGGCACAGCACCGAGTGGGGCAGCGCCTTGAGGCGCGCCGCCTCAATGGGCTGCCCGCATCGCTCACAGACCCCGTAGGTTCCCGCATCGATGCGCTCGGTCGCCCGGTCGATCTGGTCCATCAGGTCCTGGATGTTGTTGCGGATCGAGAGGTCCCGCTCCCGATCGAAGGTCGCCGTGCCGGCGTCGGCGTAGTCCTCGCCGAGGCCCACCTCTCCGCTCATCTCCGACTGGCTGCCCTCGAACGATTCCTGATCGAGCTCGGTCAGTCGCTGCAGCAACTCGGCCTTCTCGGCCACCAGCCCGACCCGGATCGAGTCGAGCGCCTTGGCGTCGAGCTTGGCGCCCCGGCGCTTTCGGCCCGGCGAGGCGCCGGCGGTCGTGGCCGAGCGTGAAACCGAAGCGCCCTCCTTCTTCCTGCCCGCACCCGGGTCCGTCTTTGCCACACCTGTCTTCGCCACACCCGTTTTCGCCGCACCGGTCTTGGCCGACGAACCAGTCTTCTTCGCCGCACCGGTCGTGGCCGCCGAACCCTTCTTCGCCGCACGCCCCCCGGTCGTCTTGCCCGGCGCGGTGGCGGCTTCGGACGCGCTCGGTGAGGGGGTCCCGTTGGCGGCCTTGGCTGCGCCCCCTGCCGTCGTCGTGGCCGAGGGCTTCTTCTTCCGGCCTCCGTCTTTGGCGCTCATGGGCGCAGCACGATAGCACGGCTCCGGGGGCCCCGCCTCGACCGGTCACGCAGGCTGCTCCGAGGGCCCGACTGGACCGATCACACCGGCTTCGACTGATCATCACGGAGCGGGTCTCTCTCCATGATCGGGGCGGGCTAAGCCGGTCGTGTGTGATGCTCGGTGCTCCTGACGGCCCCGGGGCGGGCGGTGATGTGCGGGCCCCCCGGGTGCGCCGAGGCAATAGTCTCGGGCTATGTGCTCAGAGCTCTATCGCCCGGTTGATCCCCGGGTCTCTTTTCCCGCCCTCGAGGCGCGCGTCCTTGCCCTGTGGGAGGAGAAGGACGTCTTCCGGCGCTCGATCGAGATCCGCTCCGGAGGGCCCGAGTGGGTGTTCTACGAGGGCCCCCCCACCGCCAACGGCAAGCCCGGGATTCACCACGCCGTGGCGAGATCCTTCAAGGACGTCTTCTGCCGGTTCCAGACCATGCGGGGGCGCCTCGTCGACCGCCGGGCGGGATGGGATTGCCACGGCCTGCCGGTCGAGCTGGCGGTGGAGAAAGAGCTCGGGATCAAGCAGAAGCGCGAGATCGAAGCGGATTACGGGATCGAGGAGTTCGTACGACTCTGCCGGGAGTCCGTCGTGCGTTACGTCGACGACTGGGAGCGGCTGACGAGCCGGCTCGGTTTCTGGGTGGACATGGAGCGCGCCTACTGGACCATGTCCAAGGATTACATCGAGACCGTCTGGTGGCTGCTCAAGCAGATCTGGGACAAGGGGCTGCTCGAAGAGGACTTCAAGGTCGTCCCCTACTGCCCCCGGTGCGAGACCTCTCTGTCCTCCCACGAGCAGCACTACCCGGGCGCCTATCAGACGGTTTCGGACCCCTCGATCTTCGTGCGGTTCCCGCTCCGCGACGAGCCCGGCACCGACCTGCTGGTGTGGACGACGACGCCGTGGACGCTGCTCGCGAACATGGCCGCGGCGGTGGCTCCCGAACTGAGCTACGTCAAGGTCGCCGACCCCGTCCGGGAGGGACGCTGGCTCATTCTCGCCGAGGACCGCGCCGACACCCTGGCCGGAGCCGGCGCCGAGGTGGCCGGCCGGATGACGGGCGTCGACCTCGCGGGCCGGGCGTACTCGCCTCCCTTCGGGTTCGTGACCTCCGACGAGCCCGCCCACAGGGTCCTTCCCGGTGACTTTGTGACGGCCGAGGACGGCTCGGGCATCGTCCACCTCGCCCCTTACGGCGAGGACGACATGGCCGTCGCCAAGCGCGAGCGTCTCCCGATCGAGCAGATGATCGATCCCTCTGGACGGGTGGTCGAGCGTGGGGGCGCCTTCGCCGGGCTGGGGACCAAAGACGCCAATCCCCGCATCATCGAGGATCTCGACGCGCGTGGGCTCCTGTTCAGGTCCGAGGACTACAGCCACTCCTATCCGCATTGCTGGCGGTGCGGCACACCGTTGCTCTACTACCCGCGCAAAGACTGGTACATCAGAACCTCGCAGGTGCGGGCTCAGCTCGAGGCGTCCAACGAGGACACGAACTGGCAGCCTCCGACGATCAAGCACGGACGCTTCGGCGACTGGCTGGCCAACAACGTGGACTGGTCGCTGTCGCGTGACCGGTACTGGGGAACACCGCTCCCGGTATGGCGCTGCGCCAACGGCCACTCGACCTGTGTGGGTTCGTTCGCGGAGCTCGAAGAGCTCACCGGCAGCGATCTCTCGGGCCTGGATCCCCACCGACCGTGGGTCGACGACGTGACCATGGGCTGTCCGGAATGCGGCGCGCAGGCGCGGCGCGTGCCGCACGTCATCGACGCGTGGTTCGACTCGGGGGCGATGCCGTTCGCACAGTGGCACTATCCGTTCGCCAACGAAGAGATCTTCGAGCGGCGGTTCCCCGCCGACTTCATCTCTGAAGCCATCGATCAGACGCGCGGTTGGTTCTACTCGTTGCTGGCGATATCGACACTGGTTCGAGGCGAGAACTCGTTCAGGAACTGCGTCGTCGGCGGGCTCATCGTCGACGAGAACGGGCGCAAGATGTCGAAGTCCCTCGGCAACGTCATCGATCCGTGGACCGCGTTCGACGCGACCGGGGCCGATGCGCTGCGCTGGTACATGCTCACCAGCGGCAGCCCGTGGTCGGCGCGCCGGGTGTCGCTGGGCATCGTGCAGGAGGCTCTGCGCAAGTACCTGCTCACCCTGTGGAACACCTACTCCTTCTGGGTCACCTATGCGGCCCTCGAAGCCTTCGATCCCGGCACGGTGCGCCTACCGGTGGCGCAGCGGCCCGAGATGGATCGTTGGGTGCTGGCCGAGTTGGACGACACGGTACGCGTGATGACCTCCGATCTGGACCGGTTCGACACCACCCACTCGGGCGCGCGGCTCGACCGCTTCGTGGACGACCTGTCGAACTGGTACGTCCGGCGGTCGCGGCGGAGGTTCTGGCGTTCGGGCGAGGACGCGGACACCCAGGCGGCCTTCTTGACTCTGTGGGAGTGCCTCACGACGGTGGCCAAGCTCACCGCTCCGTTCACTCCCTTCATCGCCGACGAGATCTTCACCAATCTCACGGGCCCCGACGGTGATGCGCCCGACTCCGTGCATCTCGCCGACTGGCCCGAGCCCGACGACGCCCGGATGGACGACGAGCTGCGCGCGCGAATGGCGCTGGTCAGAAGGCTCGTCACGCTCGGGCGGTCGGCGCGTACCGACGCAAAGGTGCGCGTGCGCCAGCCGCTCCGGCGCGCCCTGGTGGTTCTGCCGTCGTCCCAGCGCGCCCTGCTGGAGGGACTCGAGGATCTCGTGGCCGAGGAGCTCAACGTCAAAGAGGTCGAGGTCGCCCACGGGCTCGAAGATCTCGTCTCCTATGTCGTAAAACCCAACTTCCGGGCCCTGGGCCCCCGTTTCGGGGCGCGCGTGAAGGAGGTCGCGCAAGCGCTGGGGCGGGCCGACCCCGCACACATCGTCGGCTCACTCGAGGACCGCGGCACCGTGACGATCGACGTGGACGGCGCCGAGGAGCCGATAGGTCGCGATGAGGTCGACGTGCGCGTGTCGGGCCGTTCCGGGCTCTCGTTCGCGCAGGACGGGCCCTACGGGCTCGCCCTCGACCTCGCCATAACACCGGAGTTGTTCGCCGAGGGCACTGCGCGAGAGGTCGTGCGCTCGGTTCAGGAGCTGAGGAAATCGAGCGGTCTCGCAGTCGAGGATCGCATCGAGCTGTGGCTCGCCACCGGCGATGAGCCGATCCTTGCCGCGCTCAGGGACCACTCCGGCTACATAGCGGCGGAGGTTCTGGCAACCTCGGTGCACTTCGACGAGAGCGCGCCGGTCGACGCTCCCAGCGCGCAGGTGTCGCTCGAGAACAAGACACTGCACCTGGCGCTCCAGAAGAGCAGCTAACTGTGGCACACGCAAAGCTTGGTCGCAAAGTGCCACCGAGCACACGTTTTCGACCACCGTTCGAGAAAGGCCAAGCATGAACCACTCTAGCTACGACGCCGTCATCGTCGGGGGCGGCCACAACGCCCTGGTTTGTGCGGCCTACCTGGGGCGCGCCGGGCTCAAGGTCGTCGTGCTCGAACGCCGGCATCTCCTGGGGGGCGCCTCCGCCACCGAAGCGCTGTGGCCCGGCTACAAAGTCTCGACCGCTTCCTACGTCGTGAGCCTGATGTCGCACGAGATCGTCCGGGAGCTCGACCTGGCCCGGCACGGCTATCACGTCTATCCCATCGACCCCTCCGCATACTACGTTTCGCACGACGGGCCGGGCATCATGTTGTGGGACGAGCCCGACAAGGCCGCCCGCGAGATCGCAAAGCTGTCCGGGCACGACGCCGAGGCCTACCTGCGCTACAGCAAGGACATGTCCGAGCTCGCCGCCCTCGTGCGACCGCTTCTCTTCCGCACCCCTCCCGATGTCGGCATGCGCTCCGTCGGCGAGCTCAGAGAGGCAACCGGGCTCGGGCGCTACACCTTCGCCCACCGAAAGGACATCGCCCGGTTGGTCGATCTCATGACCCTGTCGGTTGCGGACTTCCTCGACCGCTATTTCGTCAACGACGCAGTCAAGGGGGCGCTTGCGTTCGGCGGCGTGATCGGCTCCTGGGGCGGTCCCATGAGCCCCGGCTCGGCCTACGTCCTGCTCCATCACCGCATGGGAGAAGCGGGCGGGGTCCGGGGCGGCTGGGGATTCGTGCGCGGAGGCATGGGGGCGCTGTCGGATGCGATCGCGAACGCGGCGCGCGCTGCGGACGTCGAGATCAGAACGGAGGCCGACGTCGCTTCGATCGACCTCGTCGACGGGCGCGCCCGTGGTGTCACGTTGCGGGACGGGTCCGAGCTCCAGGCACGCGCGGTCGTGTCGGGGACACATCCGACGATCACCTTCCGCGATCTCGTCGGAGAGGCCAACCTCCCCGATGCTCTGGCCGAAGAGATGCGCAACTACCGCACCAGAGGCTCGTCGGCGAAGGTCAATCTCGCCATCTCCGAGCTACCCGACTTCACCGCGATGCCGGGCACCCGCCTGGGCCCCCAGCATCCCGAATTCGTCATCAGCCCGTCGGTCGACTACCTCGAGAGGGCTTGGGATGACGCCAAGTACGGCAGGCCCTCGGCGCGGCCCATGGTCGACTGCGTGATTCCCTCGACCCTGGACCCGACCCTCGCCCCCGAAGGCAGATATGTCGCAACCTGCTTCGTTCAGTACTCGCCGGAGAAGCTGGCGCAGGGGACCTGGGATGAAGAACGAGACGCGCTCGGCGACCGGGTCATCGACGCAATCACCGAGTACGCGCCGAACTTCAAGAACTCGGTCGAGCACAGGCAGGTGCTGACCCCGGTCGACCTCGAAGAGCGGTTCGGTTTGATCGGCGGCAACATCTTTCATGGAGAGATGTCGCTCGATCAGTTGTTCTCCTTCCGTCCCGCGCCGGGTGTCGCGAGCTACAGGACGCCGTTAAGCGGGCTGTACCTGTGCGGGTCCGGAGCGCATCCGGGGGGCGGCGTCATGGGGATCCCCGGACTGAATGCGTCCAAGGTGGTCGCGAAGGACCTCAAACCGCGCCGCTGGACGCGCCGCTAGAGTACGGCTTCCAGGAAGCGGCGGGTTCGTTCGTCGCGCGCGCCGGAGATCAGATCGGCGGGCTTACCCTCCTCGAGCACCTTGCCTTCGTGGAGAAACACCATGCGGCTCGCAACCTCGCGCGCGAAGCCCATCTCGTGAGTCACGACCATCATGGTCATTCCCTCTCTAGCCAGGTCCCGGATCACCTCCAGGACCTCCGCAACGAGCTCCGGGTCCAGCGCCGAGGTCGGTTCGTCGAACAACATGATCTTCGGCCGCATGCACAGAGCGCGAGCGATTGCGACACGCTGCTTCTGGCCCCCGGACAACCTGATCGGATACTCGTCGGCCTTCTCGGCAAGACCCACTTTGTCGAGCAGCTGCAGCCCGAACTCACGCGCATCGGCTTTGGGTTCCTTCTTCACTATGCAGGGAGCTTCGATCAGGTTCTCGATCACCGAAAGATGCGGAAACAGATTGAAGTCCTGGAACACCATGCCCGCCTTCATGCGTATCTGCCTGATCTGCTCGCGCCGTGCACGAAGAGCGCGAGGCGCCGCTTCCATGCGAACGCCGTCGACCTCGATGCAGCCTCCCGTCGGGTCTTCCAGGAAGTTGACGCAGCGGAGCAGCGTGCTCTTTCCGGATCCGGAGCGCCCGAAGATGACGATGACTTCGCCGGGCTCGACATCGAGCGAAACGCCCCTCAGCACCTGGAGGTCGCCGAAGTGCTTCTCGAGGTTCTCGATTTTGATGATGGGCTCGGCCATCAGTGCTCCTTCGTCCACATAGGGCATCGGCGCATCAGTGACCGCCGCCTTCGATTCGGACGTGGCCCCGGGAGATCCTGTTCTCGAGCCTCTTCTGGAAGAAGGAGAAGATGCTCGTCAACAACCAGTAGACCATCGCGGCGAGAGCGAGTGCCTCGAAGGGACGATTCTGCCCCAGCCCGGTGTTCTGGGCGCGCCCGAACAGCTCCACTCCGCTTGCCGCGATTCCGATCAGTGCGGAGTCCTTCAACATGGCGATGAACTCGTTGCCCGTAGGCGGGATTATGACTCGCACGGCCTGTGGCAGCACCACCCGCCGCGTGGTCTGTGCATCGGTCATCCCGAGCGCGTGAGCCGCTTCGATCTGGCCGCCGCCTACCGCCTGGATGCCGGCCCGGAAGATCTCGGTCATGTAGGCGCCGTAGTTGATGCCCAGAGCAAGGATGGCGGCAAAAGCGACCGGGAAGATGAAGATCGTCTGCAGGAAGGCCGGCGACGACGGCTTGAACGCAAGTTGGGGCAATGCGAAGTAGATGAAGAGGATCTGGACCACAAGCGGCGTGCCGCGCACGAACGAGACGTAGAAGTTGGCGATCCCTCTGGCCAGAGCGCTCTTGGAAAGGCGGCCGAGGGCGCCGAAGAGCGCAAGCACCATTGCCAGAGCGATCCCGCCGAAACAGATCGCGAGAGTCAGAGGTATCCCGCCGAGGATGAACGGGCCCCACTCGCGCATGAAGGCGATGTCGAACTGGAACCAGAAGAAGACCAGGACCAGAAGGATTGCGATCCCGGTGTAGACGAGTCCCAGCTTCACCCGGAAGGGCATGCCGGACGAGCCCGCCTCCACCCGGTCACGGACCCGTCCCATCGTTGCGCCGACACCTGCCATAGCTGAGACCTTCCCCCCGGCCGAACCGCCGCCCTTAGGTCTTCTTCGTCAGATCCGTTCCGTCGTACCACTTCTCCGACAGCTCGGTGAGAGTGCCATCGCTGTGCATCTCATCGATGATCTTGCTCACCTCTTCGTAGAACGCCTTGGGATCGTCCGGAGAGGCCTTGTCGATCGCAACCCCCAGCGGCTCGTAGAACAACGGGTCACCCACCACCTTGATCGGGGTCTCATCGGCGATGGCGCCTTCCAGCGTGGGAAGTGCGGAGAAGACCGCATCCAGACGCACGCCGTCTCCAAGCGCGAGGTCCTGGATGGCAATCTTGTCGGTCTCGTAGGCCTTGACCTCTGCATCTTCGACGGCCGAGGTGTATTTCTTGCCCAGGATCTCGAGCGTGCCGTTCAGGTACGACTCGTAGCTGCAGGCAGAGCAGACGCCGATCGTGGCGCCGTCGAGGTCGGTCGTGGGATCGGTGACATCGGTGTTCGAGCTGTGCACGGCTATCGAGGCCGGCGTGTAGTAGTAGGGGTCGGTGAAATGCAGGACCTTCTGGCGCTCGGGAGTGATCGTCACCGAACCCACGCTGAGATCCCAGCGGCCGCTCCAGTTACCGGCGACGATGGCGTTGAACGACGGGGTCGTGAACTCGACATCTACTCCGAGTCGCTTGGCTATCTCCTCTGTAACGTCGATGTCGAAGCCCACGAACTCGCCCTCGGGATTCTGAGACGATTGAGGCGGGTACTTCGGGTCGGTCGATGCAATTAGCGTGCCACGGTCCTTGACCACCTGCAGGAGGTCGTTTCCCTCTTTGCCGGCGGTTCCGCCGCCGCCGTCACCGCCGTCACCGCCCGCGCTGGGGGCCGTGGTCTCGCCGCCGCAGGCGGCCGCCAGCAGCATCAGCGAAGCGATCAGTGCGCCAAGGTGCGATCTCCGCATGGGCGTCTCCTTAGGTTGTTGGCTTGGCAGAGTCTACAAGAGACGCAACGACTGCAGTAGTTATCCGGCCTCGCGCCATGCATTGACGGGGTGGCGCGGGTTACCCTGGCAGCCATGGACCGCTCGGAGCTGCGTCCCCTGGGAGTCGCAGAGATCGTCGACGTCGCCCTCAAGGTCTACCTCAGACATGCTCTTGCCCTCTTCGGGCTGGTCGCCATCGTGGTGGTGCCCGTCCAGCTCGTTCAGCTGCTGTTCACCCTGTCGATCACGCCGGCCACGGAGGCAGCCGGAAGCGAGGCCGCGTTCACGGGAACCGTCTCGGACGGCGGCGCCGCGACGCTCGCCGGCTTGATCTTCGGTGGCCTTCTGGTGGGCCTGCTGACCTTCGTGGCCACCACCTTGGCCACCGGAGCCTGCTTCAAGGCGGTGGCCGACGCATACCTGGGAGACCAGCCGGACACCTCGGAGTCATTGAGATTCGCCCGGGGACGGCTCGGCTCCCTGATCCTCGTCTCCTTGCTCGGCGCGGTGCTCACCTTCCTCGGCTTCCTGCTGTTCGTGCTGCCCGGCGTGTATCTGTGGATTGCCTTTTCGGTGGCCGCTCCGGTGCTCTTGTTCGAAGGGGTGAAGGGCAGCGGCGCTCTCGGGCGCTCTCGCCGGCTGGTACAGGGGCGGTGGTGGCCCGTGTTCGGGACTCTGCTGCTGGGCTTCATCCTCGCCGCCGTCGTGGGGGGAATCATCACGTCGATACTCACCGGTGTGCTTGCGCTGGGGAGCGGCTCGGGCGGCTTCGTCGAGGCGTTGGTCGGCGCGGTCGCCGGTTCGGTGGCGGCGATCGTCACGACACCCTTCCAGGCGGCTCTCATCGCCATCCTGTTCTTCGACCTGAAGGTCCGAAAGGAGGGTTTCGACGTGACGCTCCTGGCCGAGGGGATGGGGATGCCTCCCCCACCGGGCGCGCCGGAGAACAGGCCGGGAATTGGCTCACCGGCGAGCGCGCCGGAACCTCCCACCGGAGGGTGACGGGCCCCCACCCCAGGCTCGTCGCGGCCGGCCTCGCCCTCTGTATGACCGCGATCCCGCTGTCGGCGCGCGCCGACGACCTCACCCCGGATCAGCTGAGGCGGCTCGCCGGTCGTGCGGCGGACGACCGGCCCGCCCTCACCCGGCTTCGGCGCGCCGATACAGTCGCCGGACGGCCGGTCAACCTCAGGGCGCTGCTCTCGGAGGTGGGAGCAGATTCGCTGAGGGCGCGTCTCGATGCACTCGCATACGGCGCCGGGGTCACCGGGACCCGCGTCGATCCCCGGATCGCCCGGGCCGCCGCCGGGCGCATCCTCGCCGGGCGCGCCTTCCGTCCCGAGGTCTTCCCCCGTCCGCTGGCCGGCACCCTCCGGCGCGTCGGAATTTGGCTTGCCCCCCTGTATCGCCGGGTGACCGGCGCACTCGCCTGGGCAGCCGCCCGGGTCCCCGGGGGGCGGGCGACCCTGTGGGCGGTGCTTGCCGGCGTGGTCGTGGCGGCGGCCGTCTATCTGGCGGCCCGGGTTGCGCGGCGCCCCCTCGCCGGGCGCGCGGTGGAAAGGCGGGGCGCGCCGGGGAAGGGTCGCCCACCCGACCCGTCCCGGCTCGAGCGCATGGCCGACGAGGCCGCGGCCTCGGGCGACGCCGAACGCGCCGTCCGACTGCGGTTCACCGCCGGTCTGGTGCGCCTCGGAGGGTCCGGGATCATCACCTATGACCCGTCGATCACCGCCGGTCAGGTCCGGCGCCGACTTGGCTCCGACGCCTTCGAATCGGTGGCCGCCACCTTCGAAGAGATCGTCTACGGGGAGCGCCGGGCAACCCCGGACGACGACGCCGCTGCGCGCCGGGGGTGGGACGAGGTGCACAGGCAGGTGAAGTCGTGAGGGTCCCGGACCGCCTCGTGGACCGGTGGCGCCGCCTGAGCGTGCCCGCCCGGTGGGCCGGAGGGCTGGCTGCGGGGCTGGCGGCCGCCGAGGTGATCCTGGCGGCGATCGGCTATGCGACCGGAGGGGCAGGGCCGGAGGGGCCCCCCCTGTCGTCGTATGCAACCACCCCCCGAGGCCTCGCCGCCTACGCCGAGCTGCTGCGCGACCAGGGACGCGCCGTAACCCGGCTGCGGACGGGTCTGGACGACACCCGGCTCGACCCCGCCGCCACGCTCGTGCTCCTCGGCCCGGACCGCGTCGGCGCGGCAGAGGCGGGTGCCCTCCGGGACTTCCTTGGCTCAGGAGGGCGTCTGATCGCGGGCGGGCCCCAACCGGACTGGCTTCGCCGCGTGACCCCGGGCGCCCCGAAGTGGCTGCCTGCCGGAGCACCGGAGGTGTTTCCCCTCGCCCCGGTCGATGAGGTCGACGGAGTTCGGCGGGTTCGCACCGACGGCCGCGGCTCGTGGGCCGCCGGCGGCGACGCGCTGCCGCTCCTGGGGGGTGATGGAGTGGTGGCGTCGGTGGCGTCGCCCGGGCCTGGGCGGGTCGTGCTGCTTGCCGACCCGTCGATGCTCTCGAACCGGCGGCTGGGCGACGCCGACAACGCTGCCTTCGGGCTCGCCGCCGCCGGAGCCGGCCGCCCGGTGCTGTTCGCCGAGAACGCGCACGGTTACGCCGCCGCCACCGGGCTGAGCGCGCTGCCCGGGAGATGGCGAGCTGCACTTAGTGGCCTGCTCCTCGCGACGCTCCTGGGGATGTGGTCGGCGGTGCGGCGGCTGGGGCCGCCCGAGGAGCCGGGACGCCCGTTCACCCCGCCCCGCCATGCCTTCGTCGACGCCCAGGGCGCCAACCTCGCCCGCACGCGGTCGCCGGAGGAGGCGATCGCCCCCCTCAAGGCCGCTGCACGGGAACGCCTGCGCCGCCGCGCCGGCCTCGGCCCTCTCGCCGGCAAAGACGCGCTACAGGCGGCCGGCCCCGGGCTTGGGCTCACCCCTGCCGAGACCGGGGCCCTTGTGACACCGGTGACCGCGGACGCCGACGTGGTGGCGGCGGGGAGCGCCGCGGCCAAGCTGGCCCGCGCCGGCACGGCGCCCCCCACAGGGGGCGGGCGGTGAACGACAGCGCCGGCGGAGCCGGCCGGCCAAACGGAGTCGCGGATCTCCGCCGGAGGGTCGGCGACGAGGTGGGCAAGGTCGTGCTCGGACAGGGGACGGCCCTCGATCTGGTGCTCGCGGCCCTTCTGGTCTCGGGCCACGTGTTGCTCGAAGGCGTTCCCGGGGTCGCAAAGACGCTGCTGGCCAACACCGCGGCGCGCGCCCTGGGACTCGAGTTCCGGCGCATCCAGTTCACCCCCGACATGCTCCCCTCGGATGTGACCGGGACGATGACGCTACGTCCCGGCGGCGCGGGCGAGCTTGCTTTCCGGCCGGGCCCGGTGTTCGCCTCGGTGGTCCTCGCGGACGAGATCAACCGAACGCCGCCCAAGACCCAGGCGGCCCTGCTCGAGGCGATGCAGGAACGGCAGGTGACGATCGAGGGGGCCCCCCATCCGTTGCCCGATCCCTTCCTGGTCGTCGCGACCCAGAATCCGATCGAGTACGAGGGCACCTATCCCCTGCCGGAAGCGCAGCTCGACCGCTTCCTGGTCAAGGTGGATGTCGGTTACCCGTCCGAGGACGACGAGTTACGCATGCTGCGGCTCGCGCATCAGGGAGTGACGTCGGCGGCGCTTGACGATGTCGCCGTCGTGGCCGGACCGGAGGACGTTCGGGCGGCGCGCGCCGAGGTCGACGGCACCACCGTGGCAGACTCCGTGGCCGCCTACATCGCAGCCCTGGTCCGGGTCACCCGCACCCTCCCGAGCGTTGCGCTCGGAGCGAGCCCCCGGGCATCGGTCCACCTGCTCGCCGCGTCCAAGGCCGCGGCGCGTCTGACGGGGCGAAGCTTCGTCACCCCCGACGATGTCACCATGATGGCCTCTCCGGTGCTCCGGCACCGGCTGATCATGAGGCCCGAGGCGGAGCTCGAGGACTACGGTCCGGACGACGCCATCGCGACCGCCCTGGTGTCCGTCCCCGTCCCCAGGTAGGAGTGGCCCCCACCGCGCGCACAGCAGCTCTCGTGGCCGCGGCCGCGCTCGGGGCCCTCGTCGCACCCCCCGCGCTGGCCGCGCTCATCGCGCTGGGGGTGCTCGCGGCGGCGGCCGCCGACGCGTGGAGCGTGCGTCACCCCCCCGCCCTGGACATCGACCGCCCGGCAGCGCTGTCGCGCGGCGTAGCCGCGAGCTTCACATGCAGACAACGTTCCCCAGGCCCCGGCCGGAGCTTCCTCCGCCAGCCCGTGCCCCCCGACATCAGTCTGACTCCCTCTGAGGGCTTCGACCGGCTGGAGGGCGCCATCGTCGCCCGTCGCCGGGGCCGCCACACCCTTCCCCGAGTGGCCGTCCGGCGAGAGGGGCCGCTTCGACTCGGCTCCTGGTACCACCGCGCCGGCGAGGAGGCCGAGGTGCTCGTCTTCCCCGACCTTCACGCGGCGCGCCGCCTCGCCATCGCGGTGCGCAGGGGCCGCTTCGCCCAGCAGGGGGGCATAGCGCGCGGCCCCCTCGGTCTCGGAACCGAGTTCGAGTCCATCCGCGATTACCTTCCCGACGACGACATCCGGAGCGTCAACTGGAGCGCTACCGCGCGCCTGGGCCGCCCGATGAGCAATCGGTACCGCATCGAGTCGGACCGGGACATCGTCTGCGTGGTCGACTGCGGCCGCTTGATGGCTGCGCCGTCCGGGGATGTATCCGGCTCGTACACCCGGCTCGACTCTGCGATCGACGCGGCTGCCGCAGTTGCGCTGGTCGCCGACGAGGCGGGTGATCGTTGCGGGACGCTGGCCTTCGACGCAGCCGTGCTCCGGGCCCTGCGGCCGCGCCGCAACGGAGGGGATGCGGTGGTGCGGGCGCTCTTCGATCTCGAGCCGGCCCCCGCCGACAGTGACTACGCGCTCGCCTTCCGAAGCCTGGGGGAGGCCAAACGCGCCCTGGTGATCGTCTTCACCGACGTGATTGAGCCGGTCGCGGCACGGCCGCTCGTGGACGCCCTGGGACCTCTGGCGCGCAGGCACGCGGTGGTGGTCGCATTTGCGGCCGACACGGGGCTGAGCGACCGGGCGGCGCACCCGCCGGACTCGCCGCTCGACGTTTATCGGGCGTCCGCCGCAGTCTCAGCCATCGACCAGCGGCGCCAGGTTTCCGCCCTGCTGCGTTCAACCGGAGCCGAGGTGGTCGAAGCGCCACCCGGGGCCCTCGGCGCGGCCAGCGTCGCCGCCTACCTGAGAGCGAAGGCGAAGGCGCGCCTCTAATCGTGGCTGAGCGCACGAGAACGACTTCTCCGGCCCCCGACCACGTCATGGCGTGGTTCCACAGCCTCACCGGACCTCCGCCGGGGGGACGGCCGGACGGCCTCGCCACCATGCAAGCCCCCAGAAGAGGGCGCCCAGGAACAGCCCGATGGCCACGGCGGGCACGAGACCCAGTCCCGCCGGGGTGACGAAGCCCTCGACGATTCCGGCGACCACCAGCCAGGGCAGCGTGCCCAGGAGCATGAGCACCGCGGGGCGCGCCTCGGCCACGAGCGCGTCGACCCGCCGCCGGCGGCCCGGACGCACCGGGGCCCAACCGAGACGGAGGCCGGCGGCCGCGCACACGGCGATGCAGGAGAGCTCGAGCACCCCGTGAGGGGTTATCAGCTCGACCAGGACCGAACCGTTCCCGGCGCCGAAGGCGAGGCCCGTCACCGTACCCAGCAGCACTCCGTTGGTGATCAGCACGAACGCCGTCCCGAGCCCGGCCGCGATCCCACCGGCGAAGGCCACGAGCGAGACCCTGATGTTGTTGATGAAGATCGTGCTCGAGAGGGCGGCCCCTTCGCCCGCGCTCAGGCCGAGAGAGGCGCCGGGGGTCCGAGGCTCGGTGACCGTACGGTAAGCCGCGGGAACCAGCCCTCCGGCCGCACCGGGATCATCCAGCGCCCACGCCGCTGTGAGGCCGGCGGGCGCCAGCAGCAGAGTCCAGGCGACGAGCAGGAACACCGGCCGGGTGACTACAAGGCGCCAGTAGTCGCGTGCGAAGAAGCTGAGCGGTGAGCCGTCCCGGTCGCTCTCATAGTTGTAGACCAGGGCCCTCGCCCGCGCGACGAGGTCTTGCAACGCAATGGACTCTGGCCCCCCCGGCCACGCCCGCCGAAGGTAGGCGAGATCGGCGGCGGCCGAGCGATAGAGCTCGCCGAGGCGGCGCACCCCGTCGGGGCCGAGACGTTCCGGGTGCCCGGCGGCGGACGCCACCAGGGAGGTGAGCTCGGCCCACGACGGCTGTCGCTCGGCCAGAAACCGGTCTAGTTTCACCTGATGCACCCTTGCGTAAGTCCCAGCGTTACTTCTGCGCAGGAGTATTAGTGCAATTCGAGGATCGCATCTCGATCACCACACCCGAAGGCGTCGACCTCGACCTCGACCTCGCGGGCGCCGGTTCACGCATGGCGGCCGGGCTCATCGACGTTGCGATTCAAGGAGTCCTCGTGCTCGCCGTGGGGATCTTGACCCTGACGAGCGAAACGGTGGGGATCGCGGTCTTCGCAGTGGCGGCCTTCGGCGTCATCTTCGTCTATCCCCTGTTCTTCGAGACCCTCATGTCGGGGCGCACCCCGGGCAAGAGCGTGACCGGGCTGAGGGTAATCCGGATGGGAGGTCGCCCCGTGGGCTTCGTGGCCAGCGCAATCCGCAACGTCGTTCGTCTGGCGGACTGGCTGCCGGCAGGCTACGCCGTTGGGATCGTGGCCATTATCGCGAGCCCCCGGGATCAGCGCCTGGGGGACTTCGCCGCCGGCACGGTGGTGGTCCGGGAGCGAAGGCCCGGCCGGACCGGACGCCTGATCGCCCGTCCGCCGGACGGCCCCGCGGACTCCGGCCCGGGCGGGGGGCGGCGCCGTGCGGCAGCGGCTCCCGGGAGCTCGAGCTGGGACGTCGGCGCGGTCACTCCCCGGGAGGTGGCGACCGTGCAGCGCTTCATGGTGCGGCGGGGAGATCTGGACCCGCACGCGCGCCTCGAGCTCGCCGAGAGGCTCGTCGCACAGCTCCGGCCGAAGGTCGCCGGCGCGCCCCAGGACGTTCCGCCAGAGGCCTTCCTCGAGACGCTCCTGCAGGCGAAGGAACGACGCCTGTGACGTCGGACTCGTAACTCCGACCGTCCGCACTCCAGATACCCGGTGGCCGGCCCGCAGCGGTCGGGAGGCTCCGGGACCACGATCGTGTCCGTTACGGGATGCGGCTGCGGTAGTACGCCAGTGACATCAGAATCGCGGCGACGACTTCTGCCCCTATGGAGACGAACAACAGAGTCTGATCGGTAGTCGTCCAACCGAGAACGAGCGCGGCACCTCCACCGATGATGCCGAGCAGCGAGGCCGCCATGAGCCAGGTCATTGCGCTCCCCGGCCGGAGCTCAGGCCCGTCACCGGCGTTGGTCTGGCCCGTCCTCTTTCTGGGGAGTCTCGGGGGCCGTATTCGTGTCGCCGGCGCCCGGTGGAATGATCCGCACCCCTTCGTCTTCGTCGTCGAGGTGGATCGTCTGCCTGGGGCCGGCGCCCGATCCCTCCGGGCCGATCATGGGCCTCAGCGCTGCGGACCCTTCCTCGCGGCTGAACAGGTTGCGGAGGGTGCGGCGGTAGTGGCCTTCGTCCGCATGAGGGTCGGCCTCCTGCGCGGTCGTCGACCCCTCATTTGGCCCCCCGGCAGGCGCCGGATCAGGAGCCACCCTCGCACCGCCGCCGGCCCGATCCCCCTGCTTGGGGGCGCGGACTCCGCTTGGACGCGCTACCTTTCTCTCTGCAAGCACGTCGAGGGCCTCGATCTGCTGCTGGAGGAACGTCTTCAGCCTAAGCTTCAGCTCGCCTTCATAGGCCTCGAGCCGCTCGATCGTCCGCTCGAGCTCGCGTCGCCTCTGCCCGGTCGCCTTGTCCGCTTCATCCATCGAGCTCTGGATCTCGACCTCCGCGGTCCGTTTGCGCTCCTCGGTCTCGGTCCCGAGCCGACTGGCTTCCTCGGTGGCGTCGGCGACGATCACAGCCGCCTTCGCCTGGGCGCTGGCAATGGCCTCCTCGGCCGCTCGCTGTGCCGTCACGAGCGTCTTCTTCAGCATCTCCTCGGTGTCGCGCGCCGTCGCCACCGCCTGTCCGAGCTCGTGGTTGCGCTCCTTGAGCGCGGCGTTCTCTCTTAGGGTCCGGTCCAACGCTTCGGAGATCTGATCGAGGAAGTCGTCGACCTCCTCCTGGCGGTAGCCCCGCCAGGCGTCGTGGAACTGCTTGTCCTGAATCTCCTGCGCGGTTAGGTCCATGGTCTGCAGTATCGCGAACAATCAGGAAAGTGGAAAGCAGCGGGAGCCCGCCGTGCCGGCAACCACTACTGGACGTCGGCAACCACTACTAGCAGCCCAAGGCGCCCTGGGCGATTCGGATGGCTATGAAGATGAAGATCGGAGAGAGATCGAGGCCCCCTGCGGAGGGGATGTAGCGCCGGAGGAATCCCATGACGGGCTCGGTGAGGTCGTAGACCACGCGGATCACGGGGGCAAGGGCTTCCGGCGGGGTCCAGCCGAACACCTGCGTCCAGGACAGGATGATCCTCACGAGCAACACGAATGAGTACACACTCAGGGCTACGCAGAGAATCTCCACAGGGAGAACCTAGTGCACTAGGCTTGGTTGTAGAAACCGCGCTCTTCGAGGAAGCGTCGCCGCTCCTCGGCAGAAACCTGCACCCCGTTGGGCGTGATCAGAAAAACCTTGTCCGCCACGGGCTGAAGTGAGCCGTTGAGACCGTAGGCGAGCCCGCTGGCGAAATCCACGAGCCGGCGCGAGAGATCCGAGTCCGCGGCCTGGAGGTTCATGAGCACCGAGAAACCCTCACGGAACTTGTCACCGACTTCTTGTGCGTCGTTGAACGAGTACGGATGCACGAGATGGAACTTCGCCGCCGGAGTGGGCGGCATGACCCGCACGACCGCTCCCTTGCCGGCCGAGGACGGATTATCGGCGATCCTTCTGACGCTTGCCGACCGGCGCGCCGAGCTGGTTTCTTCGTCGGTTCCCGGCTCGTCGTAGTCCTCGCCCTCGTCCTCGGCGAGGCCAAGATAGATCAGCGTCTTGGTCCACAGGCTTGGCATGCGGGTAAGAATAGCCAACCCAACGCCGAAAAGGTGGGTTATTGCGTCATTCTCGGCGAGGTGACTCGATCATCACCTCGGGGGCTCGCCCCAATCGTGCAGATTGCGCGCCCCGAATACAGCCTCTCCGACTCGCACCATGGTTGCCCCCTCCTGCACCGCGACCTCGAAGTCGTTGCTCATGCCCATCGAGAGCTCGTCCGCTCCGGACAGACGATCGCCCAGCATCGCACCGAGATCGGCCAGCACCTTGAACCACCGGCGCGACGATTCGGGGTCGCGCCCGAACGGCGGCATCGTCATCAGTCCTCGCACGTCGACCCCCTCGAGCCCGGCAACGCTGGCTGCCAGGGCCATCGCCTCGTCCGGATCGACACCGTGCTTGGCAGCCTCGCGCGCCACGTTCACCTGGACGAGCACCGGTTGGGTCAGCCCCGACCGTTCGGCGCGCCGCGCGATGGCCTCGGCGACCTCGATGCGGTCGACCGAGTGAATCAGCGCGACCTTGCCCACCACCGAGCGCGCCTTGTTGGTCTGCAGCGCCCCGACGAAATGCCAGGTCCCCAGCTCGCCGACGATGGGCAGCTTGCGGGCGAGCTCCTGCGCTTTGTTCTCTCCGAAGTCGGTGATGCCGGCTTCTGCCGCCGACCGCACCGCCTCCGGGGGCCAGGTCTTGGAGACCGCGATGAGCCGGACGTCGGAGGCGTCCCGGCCGGCGGATGCGGCGGCCCGCCCGATCCGCCCCCGCACGTCCGCAACGCGGTCGCGGATCGTCACAGGGATGAGATGAACGCGCCGTGGCGGCCGGTGACGCCGTCCCGCCGGTAGGAGAAGAAGCTTTCGCCGCAGGAGGTGCACTCGTCGATTGACGCGATCGCGGTGACACCGGCGGTGCGAAGCTCGGCCACGGCGGCGCGCCGGGGGTCGACGTGTGAGGAATCGGCCACCGGCAGCCCGCGCCGGTTCCACGCCTCGACCACCTCGTCCCCAACCTCGTAGCAGCAGGCTCCGATCGCGGGCCCGACCCACGCAGCCAGCACCGGTTCGACCGCCCTCACACCGCGCTCGATGATGCCGCCGGCGAGGCCGCGCCACCCTGCGTGAACCAGCGCAACACCCCTCGTCCCGGCGAGCGCCACGGCTGCGCAATCGGCGCTCAGGATGCCGAGCGCCACGCCCCTCCGGTCGGTCACGAGGCCGTCGGCCTCGCCCAGGATCCCGCCGGCGCCCGTGGTGGCCTGCATTAGCTCGACTCCGTGCACCTGGCGAGTCAGCGCAAGCCGGGAGCCGTCGAAACCCACCGCCTCGGCGACCCGCCTTCGGTTCTCGACGACCGCTTCGGGGCTGTCACCGGCGCGTGCGCCGAGGTTCAGCGAATCGAACGGCGCCTTGCTCACCCCTCCGTGCCGTCCGCTGAACGCGACCCGCACCCCGGCGTCGAGAGCGGCGGGGTCGGTCCACACCCGCAGCCCCCCGCTGGTCGTGGGCTCGAGGCTCGGGGATCGCATCGCGGCTCAGCGTACCGGCGGGCCGGGGGCGCGGATGCCGGGGGGCTCTGTTATTTCCTGCGCATGAACTCCGGAACCTCGAGGTCGTCGTCGTCCTCGAACACCAGCGCCTTGCGCCCCTGGGACACCGCGACCGGACGCGGTTCGGGCGCAACGCTCAGCTCGTCCTCAGTGCGCCGGGGCGCCTGAGGCTCAGCGGCTTTCTTCTCGCCGCGATCGAAACCCGCGGCGATGACCGTGACCCTCACCTCGTCGCCGAGCGTGTCGTCGACCACCGCACCGAAGATGATGTTGGCGTCGGCGTGGGCTGCCTGCGAGATCGCCTTGGCCGCTTCGTTCACCTCGAACAGACCGAGGCCCGACCCGCCGGCGATGTTGATCAGCACGCCGCGCGCTCCTTCGATCGAAGCCTCGAGCAGAGGCGACGAGACCGCGGCGCGCGCCGCTTCAACCGAGCGGTTGTCGCCGCGCGCCTGACCGATGCCCATGAGCGACGAGCCGGCGTCCGTCATCACCGCTTTGACGTCGGCGAAGTCGAGGTTGATCAGCCCCGGTGTCGTTATCAGCTCGGTGATGCCCTGTACTCCTTGCAACAGCACCTCATCGGCCATCCGGAACGCCTCCAGCACCGAGGTGGTCGCATCACCGACGTCGAGCAGGCGATCGTTGGGTATAACGATCAGCGTGTCGACCTTGTCCTTGAGGTTGGCGATCCCCTGCTCGGCCTTCACCGCTCGCTGCCGGCCCTCGAACGCAAACGGCCGGGTGACCACACCGATGGTGAGAGCCCCGACCGACTTGGCGATCTCGGCGATCACCGGAGCGCCACCGGTCCCCGTGCCGCCGCCCTTCCCGGCGGTGATGAAGACCATGTCGGCGCCCTTGAGGATCTGCTCGATCTCATCCCGGTGCTCCTCGGCCGCAAGCCGGCCGATCTCGGGATCTGCTCCGGCGCCCAGGCCGCGAGTGAGGTTGCGGCCGATGTCGAGCTTCACATCGGCGTCCGACATCAGCAGCGATTGGGCGTCGGTGTTCGCGGAGATGAACTCGACGCCGTTCAGACCGACCTCGATCATCCGATTGACCGCGTTCACCCCGCCTCCGCCGATCCCGACCACTTTGATAACCGCCAAATAGTTCTGGGGACCTGCCGTCATCCGAGCCTCCTCCCATAGACCAATGATTTGCTCGAGGGGTTGTTTTTCGAATCGTCTCCAGCCCAGCATCTGCGCTGCTCAGGGACGTGCGGGAAAGCTTCTACTTAAACTTTAGCCTTATGGTTTGTTGGCTATAGTGTTAGTTGAGGAATATATCTACTTGCTTTCGGGGGCGTCAAGGACATTCCTCAACCGCGCCGCGTGTTTATCCCGCGCTCATCATCTTGATCCCGGCGGTGGGGACGTCTCGATGTGGGAGGGTCAGGGTGACACGGCAGGGCTCGTCGGCACCCGCACGTCGATGTAGGCAGCGGTTCGGCCCTCTTGTCTGAGGCGCCGGGACAGGGCGCGCAGAACCTCTTGCTTTGCATCCAGGCGCGTCGCCGACCCGAGCCGCACGACGGTGGAGTCCTCCAGCGTGAGGCTGATTCGCTCCGGAGTGGGGGCGACTATCGCGACCACGGATTGCCGCAGACGGCCCTCGAGAGCGCGCCAGACCTCGAGAGCGCCCCGTCCCTCGGGATTGTCGATGACGTCTCCGACCTCCAGGCCGGGGTCCCCCCAGCCGCTTATCACGGGCAGATCATCATCGCCCTGCGCACTCAGAACATGCCCGTGGGCATCGACGGTCCAGTTGATGCCTCCCAGGGCCGTCACCAGGGCGGGCCTTCTTTCGGAGATGTGCACCCTCACGGTTCCGGGCAGGATCCTCTCCACCTCCGCCGACTTGACCCAGGAAAGCCCTTCGATGCGACGCGCGACCTCGGAGGTTGCCAACAGCAGCAGGTTGTCGGCGCCGCTCACTGCGCTTGCCGCTATGACGGCCTGAGGGTCGGTGTGCGTCGCGCCCACGACCTCGACCGCACGCACTTTGAGGAGCGGAGAGAAGAATGCCGCCCACAAGCCGGCGGCCAGGATCACGAAACCAACGAAGCACAGCCACAGTCGCCGCTTGCGCGAGCGCGCCACCGCGCTGCGCCTGCGGCTGATGCGTGGGTGGGCTCTGCTTCGTGCCGTGGTGCTCAAGCCGCATCCTTGCGATCGAATGCGCCTACGAAACGAATCTCGGGTTCGAGCTCCACGCCCGACGTCTCGTGAACTTCCGCACGTACGTGCTCGACGAGATCACGCACATCCTGAGCGCGCGCCCCGGGCCCGGCAACGAAGAAGTTCGCATGAAGCGAAGAGACGGCTACGCCGCCCTTTCTGCAACCCTTGAGCCCGGCGGCTTCGATGAGGCGCCCCGCGCTGTCCCCGGGCGGATTCCTGAATACGCTGCCGGCGTTCTGGGCGGCCCCCGGCTGGGTCGAGGCGCGATGGCGTCTGTATTCATCCATACGTTTCCTTATAGCAGCGGTGTCTCCGCGCGCAAGCAGGAAGTCCGCATCAATCACGAGATCGAGCTCGCCGAGATTCGATCTTCGGTAGGCAAAGCCGAGCTCGGTTCGGCTGCGCACCTCGAGCGCGAGCCGGTCGAGGTCGAAAACCCGCACCTCAGCCACACACTGGGCGATCTCGCGACCGTGGGCACCCGCGTTCATGCGCAGCCCGCCGCCGACGCTCCCGGGTATCGCGACGGCGAACTCCATCCCCTCGAGCCCCCGGCGCGCCACCCAGTTGGCGAGCTGGGGCAACGCCGTGGCCGCCCCCGCCGTCGCCCCGCACGGACCTGCTTCCGGGGAGCCCGCGCCGGGCAGGGCCCACGGCTTGATCCAGGCGGCCCGCCCCCCCAGCCTGACCACCACGCCGGGGATCCCCTCGTCCGAGACGACCAGGTTCGATCCCCGGCCCAACGGCAGCACCGGAATCGCGCCCGCCTCGAGCCCCGCCCCCCGCAGCGCGGCCCCGAGGAGCTCGAGGTCGCGGGCGCCGGCGGGCTCCACGTAGAGCGCCGCAGGGCCCCCCAGGCGATAGGTGGTGAGAGGCGCCAACGGCCACCTGCGCCTCACACGTCCGTCGATCGAGCCCGACAGAGACTCGGCGACACGATCCAGAGCCGCGTCGAGATTCATACCGATAGTGTCCGGCGGACGTGGCGTCTCGGGAGCCACCCTGCGGCGCGCTTCGATCCACGCTCCGCCGGGTGCGCGCCCGGGGGCCGGGTCACTCGGCCGCCCGGAGCCGGTCCAGCATGGCCTCACCCACCAGGGTCACGTCGCCGGCGCCCAGCGTCATCAGGAGATCTCCGGCGCGCAGAAAACCGGTGAGATACCCCAACAGCTCTTCACGGTGGGGCAGATACGCGACCGGGCGGCCCGGATAGCACAGACAAGCCGCGTCCGCTATGAGCTTGCCGCTGACCCCGGGGACCGGCTGCTCGCGCGCGCCGTACACGTCGGTGATCACTATCGCGTTTGCGTCCACGAAAGCGGCGCCGAAGTCACGGGCAAGCGCGGCGGTTCGCGAGTACAGATGTGGTTGAAAGACCGCTACGAGACGCTGCCAGCCACCCAGGCGCGCCGCCGCCAAGCTCGCTCGGACCTCGGTCGGGTGGTGCGCGTACTCATCGACGACGGTGACGCCGCGCGCCCGTCCGCGCAGCTGAAAACGACGCTCGACACCCTTGTAACGCGACAAGCCGCGCGCCGCATCTTCCAGCGATACTCCAATCTGCATACACGCGCCGGCCGCAGCCAATGCGTTGGCGACGTTGTGCATACCCGGCACGCACAAAGTTGTTTGCGCCGCCCCCGCCGCCGAGCGCAAGCTGAACCTCATCCTCCAGGGGTCCGGCACGGATACGTTTTCGGCGCTCACATCACCGCCGTCACCGAAGGTGACGACTCTCCGGCCGGCGGCGGCTGCACCCGCCCGCAAATCGAGGTAGGAAGCGGGCAGGACGACCGCGCCGTTCGGAGATGTGCGCGCGATGAAGGACCTGAACGCGCCCTCGATGGCCTCGAGCGAAGCCCAGTGATCAAGATGATCGGCCTCGACGTTGGTGACGACCGCCACCGTCGGCGACAGCAGCAGAAAGGATCCGTCGCTCTCGTCGGATTCGGCAACGACAAGATCATCGCTTCCCAATTTGGCGTTCGACCCTGCGTCGTTGAGTGCTCCGCCCACGAGATAGGTGGGATCCAAGCCGGCCGCATGAAGGATCGCAATCGCCATCGAGGTTGTCGTGGTCTTCCCGTGCGTCCCGGCGACCACCAGTGAGGGATGCTCCTCGAGCAACGCCGCAAGCGCCTGCCCGCGCGTCAAGACGGTTACCCCCAGCTCGCCGGCTCTGGCTCTCTCCGGATTGCGGTCCGGTATTGCGGACGAGACGATCACCGCGTCGGCCCCGTCGACATTGGCCGCGGCATGGCCGAACCAGATGCGCGCGCCCATTGCCTCGAGCCTGGTTGCAGAACGCGAGCGCTTGAGGTCGGACCCGGTCACATGTGCACCTCGTTCCATCAGCACCTTGGCGAGCGCCGACATCCCCGCTCCGCCTATGCCGACGAAATGCACCCGGGAAGCTTCGGTGAGCTTCACCGCGCGCTGTCCACCACCAGTCGCGCCAACCGGCCGGCGGCGTCGGGATGTCCGAGGTGTGCCGATTCGACACCCATCGATGCCAGTGCGGTTCGGTCGGTCCACAGCCGCTCGACCTCCTGCGCGACGCGATCAGTCGTTGTCTCGGCGTCTCGAAGCAGAGCTGCAGCGCCGGCGCCTTCCAGCACGCGCGCGTGGCGCTCCTGTTGACGATCCCGATGGTACGGATAGGGCACGATGATGGCGGGCAGGCCGACCGCAGTCAGCTCCGCTACCGTGCTCGCTCCGCCTCGGCACAAGGCGAGATCGGCAACCGCGTAGGCATCGAGCATGCCGTCGAGGTAGTCGATCACCCGGTAGATGAGTTTGCCGTTCAGATGCTGCTCGACCTGCTCTGTGACGGCGCCGTAGGCCGCGCTCCCTGCGACGTGCACCACCTGGCGATCGACTGCCCCCCTCCACAACCGGGCAAGCCCGGCGGCGGCCTCGTTGACGCACCGGGCTCCCTGGCTGCCGCCGAAGACCAGGAGCGTCTTACGGGCAGGGTCCAGGTTCCAGCGCGCCAGCGCCCGGGCCCGCACGGCGTCCGCATCGAAGCCCGCCAGCTCTGCGGCGACGGGATTGCCGGTCAGCACGCCGCGCCGGCCCGCCTGGCGCAAGGTCTCGGCCCACGACACCGCAACCGCGCGCGCCCACGGCCGCACAACCCTGTTGGCGAGGCCCAGCACGATGTTCTGCTCGTGAAGCACGACCGGCCGTCTCAAGCTGCGCGCTGCGATGCACACCGGAAGGCTCACGTAACCGCCCATCCCCACCACCACGTCTGCGGCCGAATCCGCGAGCGCCGCACGCGCCTGCATGATGGCGCGGCCGGCGCGCGCTCCCGTCGCGGGAAGACTCATCGGCTTCGACCGGTCGAACCCGGCTACATCGATGGTGCTCAACCTGAAGCCGGCGCGCGGCACCAGCGTCGCCTCGGCTCCGGTTGCCGTTCCGATGAAACAGACAGCCTGCGCCGGGCAATCCCCTTGCAGCTGGCGCGCCAGAGCAATTGCCGGATTCACGTGGCCTGCGGTGCCGCCTCCGGCTATTGCAACCTTCACCTTTTCGCCCGGTGAGCTCCCTGCACGCCCGGGCTGCGTCCGGCGTTGGATGCGGTCCGAACAGGGCGCGTCACGCCGCGTCCTGATTCGAAGAACCCCGAGACCGCAGCTCGGGCCTTCGCGATCCGGGCCCCGTCCACCTTCGGGCGGACCGAAGCTCTCTTCGGCAGGGGTTTGGCATGGCGCGCGATGCTCGTGAGAATTCCCATTGCGGCCATGGACACGACCAACGAGGTTCCGCCGAACGAAACCAAGGGCAGCGGGACGCCGGTGATCGGCAGGGTGGCGGTGACCGCTCCTATGTTCACCAGCGCTTGAAACGCTATCCAGATCGTGATGCCACCAGCCATCATCATGCCGAAGCGGTCACGCGATCGGCGCGCCGTGCGCACTCCCAGATAAGTGAGGAACGCAAAGAGCCCGAGGACAAGCAGCGTGCCGAACAGACCCATCTCCTCGCCGAGGATTGCGTAGATGAAGTCGGTATGCGCGTTGGGGATGTAAGACCATTTCTGGCGGCTGGCTCCGAGCCCGACGCCGAACCATCCACCCGAGCCCATCGCGATCAGCGATTGAATCGCCTGGTATCCCGTGTTCAGCGGATCGTCCCACGGGTTCTGGAAAGCCATGAGACGCGCTCTCCGGTAGTCCTCACTGAACGCCATGATCCCACCGACGACAACAGCGACCGTCCCTATGGGGATCAGATGAAGCGCCGGCGCACCGGCCACGAACAACATGCAGATGCAGATTGCCCCCAGCAGGACGGTGGTCCCCAGATCCGGCTGCAGCATCACCAACAAGGTCAACACTCCGATGGCGGGCATCAGTGGGATGAGTGTGTGTGAGAATTTCTTGAGACAGCGCTCGGGCTTGCGCGACAGGATGTCGGCTGCAAAAAGTATGAGGGCCAGCTTCGCCAGCTCGGACGGCTGGAACGAGAATGGGCCAAGGTCGAGCCACCTGACGCTGCCTCCACTTTTGTCGCCCACTCCGGGTATGAGGATTGCAACCAGGAGCGCAATGGCGAAAAGGTAGGCGCCGTATCCCCAGCCCTGCAGGCGCCTGTAGTCCATCCATGCAAAGAACACGAATGCAGTGGTACCGACCGCCGCCCAGATGAGCTGCCGCTTGAAGAAATAGAAAGACGATCCGTAGTCTGTATAGGACGTCACGGAGCTGGCCGACAAGATCATCACGAGGCCCAGGACAACGAGCGCCCCCGCGGTTATCCCCAGCAGAGCTGCCTGATTGCCGGACGACCTGCGCGGCTTTTGTTCAGCCATCTTCCCTGCCTTGACTCGGAGCTTTTGGATCGCCGTCGTGTGACGCCCGGACCGTCTGCGAAAAATGATCGCCGCGTCGCGCGTAGCTCTCGTACATGTCCAGACTGGCACAGCCTGGTGACAAGAGCACGGATCCTGGCGACCTTGCCTGCTCTTTGGCCAACCGGACGGCGTGAACCATGGTGGGTACCTGCTTGACCGGCACCAGGCCCTCGAAGGTTCGGACGATCTCGGGCGCGGCCTCGCCCAGAGCGACCACCGCGATCACCGGAGGGACGGTTCGGGCGAGAACGGAAAGGTCGATGCCCTTGCTGCGACCGCCGGCGATGAGCACGACGTTGTCCAGCCCCTTGACCGCGGTGAGGGTTGCGTGTGGGTTAGTGGCCTTGGAATCATCGATGTAGGTGACTCCGTCGAACTCGGCGATCACTTCGAGGCGATGGCGAGGAGCATGAAAGCCCTTTATCGCCCGGACGACGGCGTCCGGGCCCACCCCGTAGGCCAGGGCCGCCCCCGCTGCCGCAACGGTGTCCACCAGCCCGGCGCGGCCCGGGAGGGGAATGTCGTCGCAGGACAGGACCATCCCGCCTCGCCACAACACCAGCCCGGCGTCGACTCCGATGCCCTCCGTGGGGGCCGACTCCGCCGAGAAGGGGATCACGCGCGCGGCGGTGCGCCGGGCGATGCCCATGGCCACGTCGTCTTCGAGATTGGGAAGGTAGAAGTCCTCCGGCTGCTGATTGGCGACGATCCTGCCTTTGGCCGCTGCGTACTGCTTGAACGATCCATGCCAGTCGGTGTGATCCTCGGCGACATTGAGCACAACCGCCACGCGCGCGCGGAACCGGTCGATCGAAGCGAGCTGGAAGCTGGAGACCTCGGCCGCCACCGCCCCGTTCTCGGGCAGGGTGCCGACGGCTTCGACCAGCGGCAGGCCGATGTTGCCTGCGGCGGCCGATGGGATGCCGCCCTCGGCCAGCATCGCCGCAAGGAGACTCGTGGTGGTCGTCTTGCCGTTGGTCCCCGTCACCGCGAGGAACTCGCACCGGGCCAGCCTGTAGGCGAGCTCTATCTCGCTCCACACCTCCACCCCCTTGCGCCATAGCGCCCTCGCCACCGCGCTGTCCGGCGCTATCCCGGGGCTCATGATCGCGACATCTGCATCCAGCCGGGCGAGGTCGTGACCCCCCAGCTCGACCTCTGCGCCGGCCTCCCGCAGCCCCTCCGCCCGGGTCTGAGCAAGCGCGCCGGCGCCGGCTTCGGTCACCCGCACCACGGCACCCAGATCGAGCAGGGCGTGCGCTGCGGCGTTGCCACTTGCCCCCAGACCGACCACGAGGACACACCGGCCATCCCATCGCTCTCCGCCGGAGCGCCGGGCGGGCTCGATCACAGCTCACCGCCCTTGGAGAGGAAATCAGCGTAGAACAACCCCAGCCCGAAAGCCACCGAGAGGCCGGACAGGACCCAGAAGCGAACGATCACGGTGAACTCGGGCCACCCATCAAGCTCGAAATGATGGTGTATCGGCGCCATCAGGAACAGCCGCCTGCCGGTCCTCTTGAACACGAGCACCTGCATGATGACCGAAGCGGTCTCGATCACATAGAGACCGCCCATGATGATCAGCATGAGCTGGGTGTTGAGCAGGATCGCGAACACCGCCATCGAGCCGCCGAGCATCAATGAGCCCGTGTCGCCCATGAAGATCTTGGCCGGGGCGGTGTTCCACCACAAAAAGCCGGCACAGGCACCGAACATCGCGGCTGCGACGATGGCGACGTCGAAGGGGTCGGAGCCCGCCGCCCTGAGGTCGTAGAAGACTTCGTGACGGAACTGCCAGAAACCGATCACGACGAACGCGCCGAAGATCTGCGCCGCCGAGCCAACCGCAAGACCATCGAGCCCGTCGGTGAGGTTCACTCCGTTGGACGACGCGGTGATCATCACGAAGACCCATATGTAGAACGCGAGGCCGAGATCGAGCTTCGTCGAGCGAAAGAACGACAGGTCGGTCCCGATCCCGACAACGTGAACCGCCAGAACCCCGAAGAGAGCGGCAATCACCAACTGACCCAGGAACTTGGCGCGCGTGTGCAGGCCGAGAGAGCGCGACTTGTGGATCTTGATGAAGTCGTCGACGAAGCCGAGCGCGCCGAGAGCGATGATCGTGCCGATCGCCAAGACGCCGCTGTCGGTCAGCGGAGAGATATCGGATCTACCGATGTGGCCCAACAGGTAGCCGGCTATGGTCGCCACCAGGATGACCAGGCCCCCCATCGTCGGTGTGCCTCTCTTTTCGTAGTGGGCCTTGGGGCCCTCCTCCCGGATGAGCTGGCCCCAACCGCGCTTTCTGAAGAGCCGGACCGCAAGGGGGGTTCCCAACAGAGAGAACACCAGCCCGATCACACCGGCGAACATGATGTTGGTCACTTGATCTCAACCCCGGGGGACGGCGTTTGAGGAGAGCCCACAGTCACCATCCCGCCGGCGCCAAGTCGCGAAGGGCGGCGCGCGCCACGTCTCTGTCGTCGAACGGAACGGTGTGATTGGCGAACTCCTGGCCGGTTTCGTGTCCTTTGCCTGCGACGACCACGACATCGCCGGGGCGGGCCTCGCCGAGAGCATGCCGGATTGCCTCGGCGCGGTCGGGGATGGTCGCATCCGGGCCCTCGGCGCGTACCGTGCCGACCCCTTCGAGAATGGCGCCGATGATCGCCTGCGGGCTCTCACTGCGGGGGTTGTCCGAGGTGACCACCACCACGTCGGCCAGACGCGCCGCCACCTCACCCATCAAGGGACGCTTGGCCCGGTCCCGATCGCCGCCGCACCCGAACACGCACATCACCCGGGCAGGCGAGCCGGCCTCGGCGAGCCTTCGGGCGGCGCGCAGGACGTTGTCGAGCGAATCCGGCGTGTGTGCGTAATCCACCACCACGGCGAAGGGCTGTCCCTCCGCGATGCCCTCGAAACGCCCGGGGACGCAGGCGAGGGCGGCGATGCCCTCGCCCACGGAATCGAGGCCGATGCCCCCGCCGAGGGCGCCCGCGGCCGCCGCCAACGCGTTCCACACGTTGAATGCGCCGAGGAGCGGAGACCGGACGGCGACCTCCCCGTGCTCCGGCGCCTTCCCCGAGGCGATCAGGGTGAAGCGGTTGCCCCGGGGCGTCAGCCTCACGCCGGCCGGCCGGACGTCGGCTTCGGCGGATGATCCGAAGGTAATGCACGGTATCGGTGCGGACTCCGCGATCCTGCGCCCGTACGGGTCGTCGACATTGACGGCTCCGATGTCGGCGCGCTCGGGGACGAACAGCGATCTCTTCGCCTCGAAGTAGTCCTCCATTCCGCGGTGGAAGTCGAGGTGATCCTGGGTCAGGTTGGTGAAGACGGCCGAGGCGAAGTGCAGGCCCTCGGCCCGGTGCAGGGCCAGGGCGTGCGAGGTCACCTCCATCACGACCGAGTCCACGCCCTCGGCGCGCATCTCGGCCAGCAGCGCCTGGAGGTCGACCGATTCCGGAGTGGTGCGCACACCGGGCCGCCGCCGGCCGCGGATGCGGGTCTCGATGGTCCCGATGAGCCCGGTGGGGCGCCCTTCGGCCTCCAGGATCGCATCCAACAGGTAGGCGGTGGTGGTCTTGCCGTTCGTTCCGGTGATCCCGAACAACGCGAGGTCGGATGCGGGTTCGTCCCAGAAACACCCCGCGATCCGCCCCATGGCACGTCGAACGTCTCGAACGATGAGCTGCGCGGCGGGCGCGGCCGGCCCCACGTCGACACGGTGCTCGACGCACAGAGCGACCGCTCCCTTCGACAGCGCCTCGGGAGCGTAGAGGTGGCCGTCGCTTCGGGCGCCGGGCACGCAGAAGAACAGATCTCCCGGGTGGACTGCACGGGAGTTGTAGGAGACGCCCTCGACGACGGTGGCGGGGTCGCCCTCGATGCGAGTGAACAGATCGCCCGCACCGCGCCCGAGCATCGCCAGCGTCTTCGGGATCTTTACGCCGTTCACAGTCCGAACACTACGGGCAAGCAGCGCCTGAACTGAAGATTGCGCCGGTCGGGTGCCCGACGACACACTCAGTCGCGGATCGACGGATCCGGCGGCGGCTGCAGGTTGTTGCCCGTCGCGCTCCGCGTCGGCGCAACGCGCAGGTGACTCAAGGCAAACTCCGCGATGGTCCTGAAGGTGGGGGCCGCGGTCAGACCTCCCCAGATGGGGGTGGGCTCGTCGAGCATCACAACGACCGCGATCTCCGGGTCTCGCGCCGGGGCGAAGCCCGCGAAGGAGCCGACGTATGAGTTGCCGTAGCCTCCGGTGGGCAGCGGTTTCTGGGCCGTCCCGGTCTTGCCGGCAACGTCGTATCCCTGGATCTGGGCGGCGACGCCGGTGCCCATGTCGACCACGCGGGTGAGCATCTTCGTGGCATCGTCGATTGCTCCCTCTGAGATCACCCGCCGCGACGCAGGCGGGGAGGATGAGATGCGGCCGGCGGAGTCCACCGTCGACAGCAGCAGCTTGGGCTCGACCCATACTCCTTCGTTTGCGATTGTCGAGTAGGCGCTGGCCATCTGCATCGGCGTGACCGCTATCCCCTGTCCAATCGGCACAGTCGCCTCAGTCGAACCGGTCCAGCTCTCCGAATCCGGTACCAAGCCCGGCTGCTCGGCGGGGAAGTCCAATCCGGTCGGCGATCCGAACCCGAAATCGCGTACGTAGCGCCGGAACACCCCGTCGTCGAACTCGAGCCCGATCTTGATGGTCCCGACGTTGGACGACTCGGTGATGATGTCGATGACCCTCATCCGCTCGGTCGGGTGAACGTGCGAGTCGTTGAAGACCTCTCCGGCGTAGGGCCACGAGGCCGGCACGAGGAATTTGCGACGCGGCGTGACGGTTCCCGCGTCGAGCGCCGCCGAGACCGTGACCGCCTTGAACGCCGAGCCGGGCTCGTAGAGGTCGGTGACGGCGCGGTTTCGGTGAGCGCTCTCCGCGTAACCACCGGCGTCGTTGGGGTCGAAGTCGGGAACGTTTGCCATTGCGAGGATCTCGCCGCTCGACGGCCGCATGACCACCGCGCTGCCGCCACTTGCGTCGTAGGCCTTCGCTGCCTCGGCGAGCGTGGCCTCGGTGAAGTACTGGAGCTCCTTGTCGATGGTCAGGAACAGCTCCCGTCCCTGCCGGGGTTCCTGGTAGGAGGAGTCCGCCTGCGGCAGCGGGCGTCCCTGGGGATCCTGCTCGATGGTCATCCGTCCTGGGCGCCCTTCGAGGACCTGCTGATACTGGAGCTCGACTCCGGCGAGACCTTTGCCGTCGACGTCGACGAAACCGATGACGTGCGATGCGACCCTTCCTCCCGGATAGAAGCGCTTGGGCTCGGTCTCGGAATAGATGCCGGGCAGATTCAACGCTTCGACCCTGTCCGCGACCTCGGCGGGTATCTGGCGCGCGAGGTAGACGTAACGCGCCTCCTCGGTGAGCTTGGCCGCGAGCTCACCGGCGTCGGCACGGTCGCCCAACACCGGTGCAAGCCGGGCCGCAGTCCGCCGCGCGCCCTCGACGAAGTATGGGTCGGCGTAGATCGTCTTCATGTCGACCGACACCGCCAGCGCCTGGCCGTCCCGATCCAGGATCGCACCGCGGCGCGCCGCGAACTCGATCACCCGCTCTCTCTGGTCGGCGGCCAGGCGGGCGTAGGCGGGCCCTTCCACAACCTGCAGGACGACCAGACGGCCGGCCATTGCGACATAGGTCAACGACAGAAGCAAAAAGAGCGCAATCAGACGGCCTGGAGAGCGGGAGCGTCGCCGCGGGGGCGACACTATGGGCCGGACGAGCTCGCCTGGTGCGTCCCCGCGGCGGCGCCGATCGCCGCTGCGGGAGAGCCGGACAACGAGCTTCTCCGGACCGATTGAGCGAGACCCGGAGATCTCGGCACCTTCACCTCGGCGATCAGGTACTCCGACAGGGGTGGCTCGATCATCCCGAGCTCGTCCAGGGCATAGCGTTCGATGCGCTCGGGGCTCTCGAGTTGGGAGGCTTCGAACATCGCCCGTTCGTGCCGGGCCTGGACCGTCGCGAGATCCGACCGGAGCCGTGACAGCTCGAACGCCGACTGGGCAAGCACCACCTGCTCGAGCAGGATCGCGAAGATCACGGCCACGACCCCAATGGCGCCGAGTATCGCGGCCGGTGCCAGGCGGCGCGCCGGGCTCCTGCGAATGAGCCCTCTGGAGCGCCGGCGAACGACCTCGAGGCCCGGCGCCAGCCGTGGCCTGGCCTGCTCGATGCGCCGCTCAGCTCGGGCCATGGCTCACCCCCGTGGCGAGGCGCTCCGCCGCTCGCAGCTTGGCCGAGGCCGATCGCGGATTGTCCGCCTGCTCCAGTTCGGGAGGGCGAACCGGGCGCTTGACCAGAATCCTCACCCGGGCCTCGGCTCCGCAGGTGCACACCGGAAAGTCCGGAGGGCAGGTGCAGCCCCTTGACTCCTCGACGAACCGGCGTTTGACCAGGCGATCCTCCAGCGAGTGGTAGGAGATCGCGACGACGCGGCCACCCGGCTCGAGAACATCAATCGCCTGGGGAAGAGCCGCGGCGAGCTCGTCGATCTCGCGATTGACCTCGAGGCGAAGAGCTTGAAAGGTGCGGCGCGCCGGGTGGCCCCCGGTCCGCCTGGTGGCTGCGGGAATGGCGTCTTTGATCAGCGCCGCCAGGGCGGATGTGCCCCCGACCGGGCGCGCCTGGACAATCGCCTTGGCGATCCGGCGCGCGAAGCGCTCTTCGCCGAGGCGACCGATCACCCGCGCGAGATCACCCTCGGAGTACCGGTTCACGACATCCTCGGCGGACGCGGGCTGGGCGGGATCCATCCGCATGTCCAAGGGCCCGTCGCTTCGGAAGCTGAAACCCCTCCCGGGGTCATCCAGCTGGGGGGAAGAAACACCAAGGTCGAATAGGACTCCACGAACCGGCGCAGCCCCGAGTCGTTCCAGTAGGGACGCGAGCTCCGCGAACCGCCCGCGGACGAGGGTGACACGGTCACCGAACGGGGCGAGAGCCTGCTCGGATTCCTCCAACGCGTCCGGGTCCCGGTCGATGCCCACGAGCGAGGCCCGGGGGGCGCGGCTGAGGACGGCGACAGCGTGTCCGGCGCGCCCGAGTGTCGCGTCGACGAAAACTCCCCCGTCTTCCAGTGCAGGAGCGAGGAGCTCGACGGTGGCGCCGGCGAGGACGGGTCTGTGTTCCACACTGCCTCCATGGCTAACGCCCCAGTGCGTGGAGGGCGACCACGACCATGCTCAGGCCGCCACCGACGGACAACCCGGCGAAGGCCAACAGAGCGATGCTCCGCCCCATCTCGCGAACCAGGGCGCTGCTCCGCATGGGTGCGCCGGTCCCCGCCGCGGCACGGAGGGCTTCGAGGCGCGTGCCGGGCCTCGCCATGGGGTCGCGCTCGGGGCGGCGCGCCCGAAGCCGGAGGTCGCCCATCAGAAGTTGAGCTCCTGAGCCAGCTCGTCGAGCCGGCCCTCTTCGACCTTCTCCTGCTCGGCCTCCCACCCGCCGGGGCTCCACACCTCTCCGTGATCGAGGGCACCCGTCACGACGACCCCCCGGTCGATCCCCGCATAGGCGCGCAGATTTCCGGGGAGCGTGATGCGTCCCTGGCGATCGACCTCGTCCTGATGCGCGCTCGCCGCTACCAAACGCACCACGGCGCGCGCGTCCTGCTTGCTCCGGCCGAGCAGGAGCAGGCTTCTCTCGAGGTCCTCCCAGCCGCGTCGGGACCACATGGCAATGCAGCCGTTGAAGTATTTCGTCAGGACCACCTGGCCCTCCTCTAGCTCGTCCCTTATGCGCGACGGGACGATCAACCGTCCTTTGGTGTCGACGGTGTGACGGAATTCGCCGGTAAATGACAAGGCTCTCCTGCTTCAACGGGGTCAGAGGGAGGGAGCTTCGGGAATTCGGCTGTTTCCTTCCCGATGCCACCACTTCCCTCCATTTCGCACCACTTGGCACCACCGTAGACCCCCTACGATCCACAAGTCAACCGATGACCCTCTAATTACCAACTTGTTATTCGGATAATTACCACAGTGTGATTTAGCTCGCGCGGTCATCGGTGGGGATGGAAAGGACATTTCCTCCGGTCGCGTGAGATGGGGCCTCTGCGGGGCCGGGAGCGTGTGCCGGCCGGGGCGCCCGGATCTCAGCGAGGGCTGAGTGGGTCAGGCGGGCTGGGGCGCGCGATCGTGCGGCGCGCCGAGGTACTGCTCCCAGCAGGGGTCGACTCTGTCCACGGCGACGATGATCCACACGCTTTCGTGCGGAGGACGCGGCGCCCGGCGCAACCGAAGGCCGACGTCGGCCGGGCTGCGGTTCTCCTTGCGCGCATTGCAGGACCTGCAGGCGGCGACGACATTGTCCCAGGACTGCCCTCCGCCACGGCTCTTGGGGATCACGTGATCGACGTTCTCTGCCGTCCGGCCGCAGTACTGGCAGGTGAACTCATCCCTGACGAACACCGCCCGGCGGGAGAGCGAAGAGCGCGCCCGGTAGGGAACCTTCACGAAGTAGTTGAGCCGGACCACGCTCGGCGCGGACATCTCGATCGACTCGGAGTGGAACACCTGACCGTTGGAGTGAAGGACCTCGGCCTTGCCCTTGAGGGCGAGCACCAATGCCCGCCGCACCGGAACCACGCACAGCGGCTGGTAAGACACGTTGAGCACCAGCGCTCTTCCCACGTGGACGAAGTATATAAACGGCCCTGGGACAACCCGGCAATTCCGACCCGGGTCCCGCGCCCGCCCACCCGGTATTGCCCCCGCCCACCCGGATTGGCGCCCCGCCCACCCCAGTGCGAAGCCCCCGGCTGAGATGGTCTTCGCTGCACCGACGGGCCCGGCCACCGGCCGGCAGGATGTGAAGGAGCAACCAACGCGCTGGCGCGCGTGGATCAGAGGTCGGGATCCCCCAGGCCCTGCACGTAGCGATGAAACGCTAGGTGGTCCGAGCTGCACGTGGTCGACTCCCCGCCCTTGCTCAGGGTGACCTTGTCGGCCGGCCCTCCGGGCGCGTTGGCATCCTCGGTGACCTCGACCACCTCCCACCCGTCGGCAATCAAGCCGCGCAGGCGCTCGAGCTCCGGATCGTCGCCCCAACCTGCCACCCGTCCTCCTCGCATAGTCGATCGGTCGCTCTCTCTTGGCCGCACGAGCCTACCTCCGTCGCCGCTCGCGGCACCGAAGGAGCCCGGTCAAGGCAAAGAGCGGGGCGCTGCTAACCTGATGACACCGATCCCAGGGAGGGACAGCCTCAAGTGACAGCCTCGTCAGGGCGCGATATCGACGGGTTCCAGGCTTCATTCGAACGCATCGTCACCAACGTCGAACGCGCGGTCCAGGGCAAAGGGGAAGCGGTGAGGCTGGCTCTGGTGGCTCTCATCGGCGAAGGCCACCTGCTGCTCGAAGACGTTCCGGGCGTCGGGAAGACGATGCTGGCGAAGTCGCTTGCCAAGTCCATCAACTGCACCTGGCGCCGGATCCAGTTCACACCGGACCTTCTGCCCACCGACATCACCGGAGTCAACATCTGGGACGCGGCCGGGGAGAAGTTCGAGTTCAAACCCGGCGCCGTCTTCGCGAACATCTGCCTGGGTGACGAGATCAACCGCGCCTCCCCGAAGACCCAATCCGCGCTGCTCGAGTCGATGGAGGAACGTCAGGTCACCGTCGACACCACCACCTTCAGGTTGCGAGAACCCTTCATGGTCATCGCAACCCAGAACCCCATCGAGCACGAGGGGACCTACCCGCTCCCGGAATCACAGCTCGACCGCTTCATGATGCGCCTGTCGATGGGCTATCCGAGCCGCAGCGCCGAGCTCGAGATGCTCGATAGGCACGGCAGCCATGCGCCGTTGGAAGAGCTCGAGCCCGTCACCGATGCCCAGGAGGTCGTCGGGATGATTGCGACGGCGCGCGAAACCCACGTCGCCTCGACCCTCAAGCGCTACATCGTCGATCTCACCGAATCCACGCGCGACCATCCCGACGTCTATCTCGGGGCCAGCCCGCGCGCTTCGCTTTACCTGCTCAAAGCATCTCGCGCCCTCGCCGCCAGCCGGGGCCGCGATTACGTGGCGCCCGACGACATCAAAGATCTCACGATCCCTGTTCTCGCCCACCGAGTGCTGCTGGCTCCAGAGGCCCAGATGCGGGGCGGTGGCGCCGAGGACGTGCTCGAAGGTCTGGTCGGCAGCGTGCCGATCCCCACGCGCCAACAGGCCTAGCCCTCGGACGTGCCCACTACCCGCGGCTGGCTCGTAGCTGCCTCCGGAGTCGTCCTCGTCGTCGTGGGGCGCCTGTTCGGCGCGACTCCCCTCGAGCAGGTCGGCTTCGGGCTCGCCGTCCTGGTCGCGATTGCGGTCGGAGTCGTTCGCCTGGGGCGTCATGACATCGGCGTCGAGCGCTCGGTCACTCCCGAACGCGCCCGCCCGGGCCAGCCGGTCTCGGTGACGCTGACGCTGGTCAACCGCGGGAGGGGGCCGGCGCCGCTCATGCTGTTCGAAGATCGACTGCCTTCGGGACTGGGGGCGGTATCCCGCTTCGCCCTCAAGGGCGTCGAGGCGGGCGGGCACAGGACGACGTCATACGAGGTCAAGCCGGCGCGCCGGGGCCTCTATGCAGTCGGCCCCCTGCACATGTCGTTCATGGACCCCTTCGGTCTTGCAGGAGTGCGCTCAGAGGCCGCAGGAACCGCACGCTTCCTGGTGCACCCCGCGGTCGAGCGACTGGCGTTGCCGCGCGACATGGGCGAGCAGCGCAGCCTCGCCTCCTCGGCGCTTCGTCAACCGACCGGCGCCCAGGGTGAGGAGTTCTACACCCTGCGGGAATACGTCGAAGGCGACGACCTTCGCAAGATCCACTGGGCGTCGACGGCCAAACGGCGCAAGTACATGATCCGGCAGGAAGAAACTCCGTGGCACACGCGCGCAACGGTCCTGATAGACGACCGCGCCGGCTCCTTCGATGGCGCCTACGACAGCTTCGAGCGCGCCGTGGAGGGCGCCGCCTCCCTCGCGGACCTCTACCACCGTTCGGGCTACAGCTTGAGGCTCGTCGGTGCGCACCACCCGGGGCTCCCGCAGGGGAGGGGGATCGACAATCTCCACCGGTGCTTCGACCTGCTCGCCACGCTGCACGCCCGCCCCGACGTCCCCGACCCCCTGCCCGCCAAGCTCGCGTCGCTCGAGGCGGGCGGAAGCCCGGAGGGCACCCTGGTGGTCCTGACAGGGACCCCCTCCGCCTCGCTCGCGGCAGTCTGCACCCGGGCCCGCCGTCGGTTCAGGCAGGTCGTGGTGGTGTGCTACCCGGCCCACCGGTACGGGAGCGGCCCGACCAAGGCGCGTTGGGAGGGCGAGAAGGCGACGATGGAAGCCATACGCCTGTTGTCCCGGTCCGGCCTGCGCACGCTCGTCGTCGGGCCCGGCGAGCCGCTGGCGATTGGCTGGACCTCGATCTCCTCCGGCAAGCAGCACAGAGGAGGTGAAGCAACGTGGGCTCAGAGACCAGAGCTCGTCTAGGGCTGGCCGGGCTGTTGCTCGCCACCCTTGCCGGGTTCAACCGGGTCTTCGACGCAGGCGACTTCTTCGGCCCCGCGCTGTTGGGGATGGCGTTGGCGTGGGCCATCCTGATCGTCGCCAGGACCAAGGGCATACGCGCCCCCGTCACTGCGCTGGTCTCGGCCGGTGCCCTGCTCTGGTACCTCACCGTCGTGTTCGAGTCACCCTTTGTGGTGTACGGGCTTCCGACCGGCCGTGCGTTCGAGGGACTTGCGCTCGCGCTCGGGCGGGTTGCGCAGCAGAGCCAACTCGACTACGCGCCGGTTCCCGTGCGCCCCGGATACATGATCCTGGTCGTCGTGGGGATGTGGGGCGCCGCAACCGTTGCGGAGCTCGCCTCGTTCGTGTGGCGCCGGCCGCTGCTGGCCAGTCTCCCCTGCATGATCCTGTTCGCCGCCGCGCTCATATTCGGCAGCCGAGCCGGCGCCTTCTTCTTCGTCGCCCTGTGGCTCGGCGCGCTGCTCACCTATTGGGCGCTCGAGTCCTCTCATCTGCTGCGCTCGTGGGGCTCGTGGGTGTCGACCTGGAACGACGGGCGGGAAGAGGCCCCCTCGTCGATCACCGGGGGTATCGCTCGCGGAATGGGGGCGACCTGCGTGGCGGCCGCCCTGATCTCTCCCGTCCTGCTGCCGTCGTTCGGGGACGGCATGTCGTGGCGGAGCGGAAGCGGAGGCTCCGGGGACGGGGACGGTGGTGTGGCCGCAACCACCGGCGTCATCGATCACCTGGTGTCGATGAAACCCAACCTCGTGGCGCGCAACCCGGTCGCGTTATTCTCGGTGCGCTCCTCCGAGCCGTCCTACTGGCGGCTGATCACACTGGCCAACTTCGACGGCGTCTCATGGCAGCCGCTTCGGTTCAACGGGACCGACGTCGACAGCGGGGGCTTTTCGGAGGTCGCCGATGTCCCTCCCCAGGGCCGGAGGGTGGCTCAGACCTTCACGATCCAGGCGCTCGGCGGACAGCTCCTTCCCGCCGCCCCCCAGCCGGTGGCGATACCGAGCGATGAGGACATCTACGACGAGACCCGGGTGGACCCTGCGAGCGGCTACCTCCAGCTTTACGGCAACCTCGGGCCGGGAACCACCTACTCGGTCGTCTCGTCGGTCCCCGACGTCGGCTACAGGGAGCTTCGACGCGAGCGATTCTTCGATCATCCACTCGAGGACTATTCGCAGCTTCCGCCCGACCTCGATGTGGAGCGCATCCGCGCTATTGCAGCCAATTGGACCGAGGACGCGGACACACCGCTAGACCGGCTGCTCGCGCTCCAGGACAGGCTCAGGGGGTTCAGGTACAGCCTCTACGTCGAAGACAAGGCCTCGTCCGATTACCTCACCCGCTTCCTGACCCGCACCCGAGAGGGCTACTGCCAGCAGTTCGCGACCGCTTTCGCCGTGCTCGCCCGCACGCTCGGCTTCTCGACGAGGGTTTCGGTCGGCTTCCTGCCCGGATCGCCGTCTCCCAGCGACCCCAGCCAGTTCACCGTCCTCGGGACCGATGCGCACGCGTGGCCGGAGGTCTACTTCCGCGACTCGGGCTGGGTCGCGTTCGAGCCGACCCCCCGGGACGACGGAGAGGCACTGCCGCCCGCCTACACCGAGCCCGCGATCCCCACCGACGGCATCGCCGGGCTGACGGGTGGGTCCGGGCAGACACCTGGTACCAACGCCCTGGCACGCGGCGTCGAGCCGGGCCGGCAGGCCGGGGCGGGGCTCTCGATCCCGGATCAAACCGCCATCGACGGCGCGCCGGGTGAGTTCCGCTGGGAGCAGACCTTCACCCGCATCGCCCTCTTCGTGGTCGTGGCCGTGGCACTGTTCCTGGTCGCGGTGCCGGTGCTCAAGCAGTCGAGGGTCAGGCGGAGGTACCGCAGGGCCTCGGGACCGGTCGAACTCGCCGCGGCCGCCTTTGCGGAGTTCGAGGACGAGGCGGCCGAGTTGGCGAGCCCTCGCCTCGGTGCGGAGTCGGCGCCCGCCTATGCCCGCCGGGTCGCTGCCCACCGCGGGGTGTCCTAGCCCGACGCGGTGAAGCTCGCCCGGATCTACGAGGCCGCGGAGTATGCACCCACGGGCGTAGGCCCCGGCGAGGCCCACGAGGCGAAAACCCTGGCGCGCCGGCTGCGGAGTCGCCTGTGGGACAACTCGTCATGGTGGGACCGGGCACTGAGGTTGTTCTCGGTGCGGAGGCTCAACCGGGCGGTCTGAACCGCCGGGTCTAACTACTGCGAAGTCGATCCATCCAGCGCTCCGGGGGCGGGAATCGTTCCGGGTTGGGGGCCTAGGAAACGGCGCCCGAAACGCTCCTTGCCTCTTCGACCCTGAGCACGGCCGGTCTGTCCGCCGCGCCGTCCCAGCGCAGATCCACAGGCTCCTGCGAGGCGCCTTCTTCCTCCTGCAGGTTGGCCTCGGCGCCTTCTTCCTCCTGCAGGTTGGCCTCG
>Ga0183260_10000218_pt1 | contig 45932 bp, 41 predicted proteins | sample AntDrymUQ4972206_2_FD_129768 | JGI IMG/M metagenome (GOLD analysis project Ga0183260, IMG submission 129768) | Polar desert sand microbial communities from Dry Valleys, Antarctica - metaG UQ497 (22.06) (version 2) (version 2) | ecosystem: Environmental > Terrestrial > Soil > Desert | place... | reverse complement strand
TGTCGGTGGCGCGGTTGATGCCGTCGACCAGCGAGTGGCGGCAGCCGTAGATGTTGTCGAACTTGGACTTGGTGACCGAGTCGTTGACGTTGATGGCCGGGAAGAGCAGCGACCCGTCGTCCACCATGTGCTGCAGGCGGTTGACGCCCGTCGTCGTCTCCTCGGTGACGCCCTTGATGCCCGCGGCCATCTTCGTGAAGCGCTCGGGGTCCTCCTCGAGCGAGCGCGCGAGCAGGCCCAGGAAGACCTCCATCTCCTCGCTGTCGGCGGTCGAGGGGTCCGGCACCGCGCCGGCCTTCTCGTACTCGACGCCCTTGTGGATCAGGAGCGTCGGGTCGCCGCCGTCGTCGAGCAGCATGTTCGGGCCCGTGGCACCTGAACCATCATCTGGCCAGCGCAGGGTCTGGTCGATCGCCCACCAGAACTCCTCCAACGTCTCGCCCTTCCAGGCGAACGTCGGGATCCCGGCCTCGGCCATCGCCGCCGCGGCGTGGTCCTGGGTCGAGAAGATGTTGCAACTCGCCCAGCGCACCTGCGCGCCGAGCGCGACGAGCGTCTCCATCAGCACCGCGGTCTGGACCGTCATGTGGAGCGAGCCGGTGATGCGCGCGCCGGCCAGGGGCTGCGACGCGGCGTACTCCGCGCGGATCGACACCAGGCCGGGCATCTCGTGCTCGGCGAGTGCGATATCGCGCCTGCCGTACTCGGCGAGTGAGAGGTCGGCGACCTTGAAGTCGTCGGTCTTGGTGGCGGTGGCCGTGCTGGGCGGGGTCATCTGTGAGCGCTTCTCCCTTTCGAAGTTGAAGCGGACAGGGTACCGGGGCCGGTCTGGAAGCTAGCGAATCCACACCGGCGTCCCGATCGGCATCAGGCGCGCCAGCCTGCGGATCGCCCGGTTGGGCACGCGGATGCAGCCGTGAGAAGGCCGACCGGGAATCAGGTCCGGCTCGTTGGTGCCGTGAATGCCGATCACCCCGCCTCTGGGCCAGTCGCTGAGGCGGGAGTAGGCGCTGGTGCCAAACGCCCACGGCCCATAGAGCCCGCTCGGGTCCTCCGCCTTGATCAGCTCGCGGATCCAGAAGCGGCCTGCCGGGGTCGGGGTATCGCGTTTGCCGATTCCTATCCGGGAGCGCCAGATCCTGCGGCCCGAGCGGTAGAGGGCGGCGCTGAGGTGCCGACGATTCACGATCAGACGAGTGTCGACGAGGTGCTCGGGGCCGAGCGCCGAGGCCTCCACCCATCCGATCCGCCCATTCGGGCGCCCCGGGATGCGAACCTCGAGCCAGGTACGCCCTTCGGGGTCGGTCCAGCGGCGCAGCAGCGGGTAGACCTTCGGGAAGCCGTCCTCGGTTGCATAGCGCAAGCTCGTGATCGGCCACGAGTTCGGTATCGGGAGCGCGCGGATCGGTGCCCTCTGCTCCGAGTGTGCCCAGCGCGTGAAGGTCCGCTCGTCGGACAACTGCACCGCGCCGGAGAGATCGGGCGCTTCAGCGCTCGCCGCTGACGGCAGCGCCAGCACGATGGAGACGCACGCTCCAAGCCCGATGAGGGCGCAGCGCCCGGCCCGGATCGCCGTCTCCAGGGAGCGGGAGTTCTGGTTCAAGGGAGCCCCCGGCTCAGCCCGTGAAGGGAATCCCGGGGCGAGCGCACCGCTCAAAGCTCGTCTTCCTCACCCTCTGGTTCCCGGCGCGGTCACGCGCTACCACCCTGATCCTGTGGCGGCCTGAGGTCAACTCGCTGGCCCTGATCAGAACCGAGAAACTCGCCCTGGTGCTCCGCTTGATCCGCTCGCCGTCGAGAAAGACTTCGGTGGCGCCGATCCCTCCCGGGTCCGAGACCTTGACCCGCAGCTTGAAGTCACGGGCCGCGCACGGCTTCGGGACTTTCGAGATGCTTACGCTCGGCCCCGCCCTACCGGGTGGTGGCGGCGTCGGCGCGCACTGGGGCGCCGTAACCGCGTTGGTGTCAAGCGTCACCGCGCCGTTGCGCGTCAGCAGCCTCCCGTCCACCGCTGCGCCGGTGGTCGCCGTGATCGAGGTCAGGGCCAGGATGTTTCCCCGAAAGCTGCTGTTCGTTCCGAGGGTCGCCGAGCTGCCGACCTGCCAGAACACGTTGCAGGACCGGGCGCCGTTAATCAGGTTCACCTGACTCCCCGATGCCGTGACGAGCGTGGAGGCCGTCTTGAAGATGAAGATCGCGTTGGGATTGCCCTGAGCGTCGAGGGTGAGGGTCCCCGTGATCTGAAAGTCGCCCGCTGCGGAGGCATAGACGCCAGGTCCAAGAATCGTCCCGCCGAGCTCCGTCGCCACAATCTGGGTCACCGGCTGCCCAGCGGCGTTGTTGTAGGCCGCAGTCAGGTCGAGTTGGGCCTGCGCGGCGATCGCATCGGCCGCGTGGATGGTGCCGTTCACGACTCCGGGTGGGAATCCGACCACCGCGCCGCCCGGACTGACGCCGAGGTTTCCGTTCACGACCGTTGGTCCGGTGTTGGTGACCGTGGAGCCGGCCAGGACCGCGAAGCTGTTGGCCGTCCCCAGGGGCACCGGGGCTTGGGCGTGGGCACTGCCAGCGAGTCCAAGCATCGCCAGGACGGTCATGACGAGCAGCATTAGGCAGCGACTGGCACTCTCGACGCGCATGTGTTCTTGTACGCCGGGAAGCCCCGGAATCCTGCTCCGACCCACCTTCCCGGTCACGCCGGACTCAAGTGGAAACGGAGGGAATCGAACCATGTGCCAATTGTGTCACGACTTGGGCTACGGGGTCCCAGTACACCTATTCGTCGCGCGATTGCCGAGCGACCTGCTGAAAAAATGGAGGCGACCCGAATCGAACGGGTGTCTTCGGTCACGAACGATCGGCGTCTACAGGTATAGCCGGCGCTTCAGTCTCGTCCTACGGGTTCCGCTGCCGGCGGGAGATCCCGATGGACCAGTCCCTTTGATTTCCCGAGATGGCCAGGACGCTCCGCCTCAGTGAGCCCGATTCTGATGCCGGTGCCCCTCTGCTCGGGCGACGGAGGGCCGACACACGCTGCTTAGGTTCTAGCTAAGCGGCGAGAGCGAACTCATGGTCCGCACGTATTGGTTGGTGCCGGTTTTTTACGAGGCCTCCGGCGTCCTCGACCTGCAACCTGATCGCACGGATGACCAAATCGAAGCCAATTCGCCCCCGTGCTATGTAGGTCCATTCTAGCCTCCCTTTCGACATCCGGGACAGTCCGGAGTCGCGAAATCTGGCCGTCGGGACCATAAGAATGGGCGCGATGGAACGTAGATTCGTCGCATGGTCGCTTCGAGGGGCAGCTTGCTGACGCACGAGGACGAGCACTCGCAGGTGCGCGCCACGCCCCCGATGCCCCTGATCGGGGTCACCACCTCGGAGGTGCGCGAGGCCAAGGACGTGAGCCAGACCGCCGAGGGGGAGCCGCCGCGCCACGAGATGGCGCTCGGGCTGAGCTACATGCGCACGATCGAGAAGGCGGGCGGCGTCCCCGTCGTGCTGCCCCCACTCGGGCCGGACGCGATCAACCCGCTGCTCGACCAGGTGGCGGGGCTCTGCCTCTCGGGCGGGCCCGACCTCGATCCCAAGACCTACGCGCAGCAAGCCGTTCCCGAGTTGGGCCCGACCTGGCCCGAGCTCGACTTCGTCGAGCTGGCGGTCGCCCGGGGCGCCGACAAGCGCGACATGCCCCTGCTGGCCATCTGTCGGGGGATGCAGGCTTTGAATGTCGCCAGAGGGGGAAGCCTTCATCAACACCTGCCAAGCGAGGGCGGGATCGTCCATCGCCAGAGCGAGAGCGCCGATATGGAAACGCACGAGGTCAGGATCGACCCAACCAGCCGGATCGCCGCGATAGTCGGCGGCGAGTCGATCCGGGTCAACTCCTTCCACCACCAGGCGATCGACGAGCTCGGCGACGGCCTCCGCGCCGTCGCCTGGGCGCCCGACGGCGTCATCGAGGCGGTCGAGGCGGTCGAGCGCGACGAGTTCTTGATCGGGGTCCAGTGGCACGCCGAGTGCCTGGCTGCCATTGACGGACAGCTCAGCCTGTTCCAGGCGTTCATCGCCGCCGCCGCGGGCCGGTTGAGGAGCTCAGGCTGATGGAGGAGCAGGCCACCACCACCACCACCACCACCGGCGCCCGGCCGGCGTCCGAGCACCCCTCGACGAAGACATGGGCTGAGTGGGGCGGCGAGCACGAGTGCGGTCCCTACTCGCTCGGAGTCGAAGAGGAGGTGATGCTGGTCGAGCCGGGGTCGTGGTCCCTCGCCTACCGGATCGAGGACGTGCTGACCGCGGCTGGCGATGACCTCGGCGCCAGCCTCAACGCGGAGACCCACGGCTCGGCGGTCGAGCTTCAGACCGGAGTCCATCCCGGCGTCAACGGCGCCGTCTCCGAGCTGCGCGGCCTGCGCGAGGAGCTGGTCGGGATCCTCGAGGACCTGGGCATGCGGGCGGCGGGGTCGGGCACGCACCCGACGGCCACCTGGCGCGACGTGGTGGTCTCCCGCGGCCAGCGCTACCGCGACGTCTACGCCTCGATGCGGGAGCTCGCACGCCGCGAGCCGACCTTCGCACTGCACGTCCACGTCGGGGTCCCCGATCCCGAGACGGCGATCCAGGTCACCAACGGGATGCGGGTGTGGCTGCCGCTGCTCTTGGCCCTGTCGGCGAACTCACCCTTTTGGCAGGGGCGCGACAGCGGCCTCGCGTCCGCACGGACGCCCGTGTTCCAGGCCTTCCCGCGGGTCGGCATTCCGCGCGAGTTCCACGACTACACCGACTACGTCGAGGCGGTCGACATGCTGATCCGGACCGCTGCGGTGCCGGAGCCGACCTACCTCTGGTGGGACGTGCGCCCCCAGCCCGCGCTCGGCACGGTCGAGGTGCGGATCATGGACGCCCAGACGAGCCTGTGGCAGACCCGTGCCCTGGTCGCGCTGGTGCAATGCCTGTGCAGGCTCGAGGCCGAGGGCGTCCACAGCTCGCCGCTCGCGATCCACGCCGCCGAGGCGCTGGACGAGAACCGCTTCCTCGCCTGCCGCGACGGCGTCGAGGCGCGCCTGATCCAGCCCGACGAGGACCGCCGGGTCTCGGTCACCGAGCTGACCAGCGAACTGGTGGACGCCTGCCTGCCCCACGCCAGCGCCCTGGGGTGCGAGCGCGAGCTGCGGTCGGTCAACGACCTGTGCCGGCGCAACGGCTGCACCAACCAGCTGGCGGTCAACCGCAGGGTCCGCGAGCTGCCCCAGCTGGTCGAGTCGCTCGCATCGGACTTCGACGGCTAGCTACTCGAGAACCCAGGTGTCCTTGCCCCCGCCCTCGCGGGAGCTGTTGACGATCAGCGACCCGCGCCTCAGCGCCACCCTCGTCAGAGCGCCAGGCGCGACGTCGCCGGCGATCGAGAACGCGCGCAGGTCGACATGGCGGGGCTCCATGGCGCCGTCGCAGATCGTCGGGTGGGATGACAGCGTGATCGTCTCCTGGGCGACGTAGTCGTCGGGATGTGCCCGGATGAGCCGGGTGATCCTCTCGAGGTCGTCGCCCGACGAGGTACGGCAGATCACCACGCCCGTGCCGCCGAGTCCCGACCGCGGTTTGACCACCATCTCGCCGAGCCGGTCGGTCACGATCTGGAGCTGTTCGGGGTCGCCGAGGTCGAACGTCCTGACGGCCGGCAGGATCGGCTCCTGGCCCAGGTAGAAACGGATCATCTCGCTGACATAGGCCTGGGTCAGCTTGTCGTCGCCGATACCGGCTCCGGGAGCGTTGACGACCGCGATGTTGCCGGCGCGCAGCGGCTCCAGGAGCAGGTCGGCGATCCACGTCGGGTCACCGCGCTCGTCGCGGAAGCGGTCCTCGTCCGTGCGGCGATAGACAACCTGGATCTCGCGCGTCCCGCCCTCGGGCGTCACGGCATAGAGCCGGCCGCCGCGGAGCTCGAGCTCGTCCGCGGTCACGATCGGGATCCCGAGGCGCTTCGAGAGCATGCGGTGCTCGAACCACGCCGAGTTGAACGGCCCGTCCGAGAGCAGCGCCGCGCTCGGGTCGCCGCCACCCGCGGGAGCGGCCTCGCGGATCGCCTTGCCCAGGGACTCGAAGCTCGGGGCCAGCTCGCGCCTGGCGCCCGGGGGATCGAACGGCGCAGCCTCGTCGACGGCCTCGCGGGCCGCGTCCGAGTACGAAAGGCCGGACGGGGTCCTCAGGTTCTCTTCGAGCACGCCGAAGCGCCCGTCGGCCCCGCGGACGAGATCGAACCCGATGACCGGGGCGTGCCCGCCGGGGGCGGGCAGCCCGACCAGCTCGGGCTCGAAGTGATCGGCCGAGGTGATCACGCGCTCGGGGACGCGCCCGGACTTGACGATCTCGCGGTCCCCGTAGACGTCGCGTATGAAGCGGTTCAGCGCGCGAGCGCGCTGGACCATCCCGAACGCCAGCCCGTTCCATTCGGCCGCCTCGAGAACGCGAGGTATCGCGTCGACGTGGAAGGGTCTCGAGCCCTCGCTGCTGCCGAAGCTCACGTCGCGGTCGCGGAGATTCCCCTGCACCGTCCGGGAGATGCGATCGAGGTCAGCGTCCACGAGCTCGGCCATGACATCGACGTACCCGGGACGGGGCTCGCCGGCCGAGTCCAAGGCCTCGTCGTGGTGGTCGGGGATGTAGGGCGGATCCGATCCCTCCATCGGCCGAGACTACTTGTCGCACAGCGGGCTCCTCCAAAAGCTGGTCGCGGCCGCCCCGTTGCGATCCCTTTAGGGCCGGAAAGGGGGCCGCGGCTAGATTTGACGCATGGAAGCGCATCGCCACGACCCCACGGAGCTCGAGCCTATTCACCCGGACTCCGGTCGCAACGAGAGCCTCTGGAAGCGCTTCGGCGGGCTCGCGGCCGGTGCGGGGCTCCTGCTCGTGAAATTCGGCGCCAAGGCGAAGGTCCTGCTGCTGGCACTGCCGAAGCTGAAGCTCTTCACCACCTCGGCATCAATGCTCGTCTCGATCGTCGCCTACCAGCTGCTGTTCGGCTGGGCCTTCTCGGTCGGGTTCGTCCTGCTTCTGCTGGTCCACGAGATGGGCCACGTGTTCCAGCTGCGCCGCGAGGGCGTCGAGGCCTCCGCCCCGATGTTCATCCCCTTCCTGGGCGCGGTGATCTCGGCCAAGTCGCTGGGAGACGACGCGGCGGCAGAGGCCCGCGTCGGCCTCGCCGGCCCCATCCTGGGCACGATCGGGACGCTGATCCCGCTCGGGATCTGGCTGGCCACCGGCGAGGATCTCTGGCGGGCGCTCGCCTACATGGGCTTCCTCCTGAACCTCTTCAACCTGCTCCCGGTTCTGCCGCTCGACGGCGGCCGCGCGATGGCGGCGCTGTCGCCTTGGGTCTGGTTCGCCGGCTTCGCCGGGCTGATCGTCCTGACCTTCTTCTTCCCCAACCCGATCCTGCTGCTCGTGATCCTGTTCGGCGGCATCGAGAGCTGGCGGCGCTGGAAAGCCCGGCATTCTCCGGAGTCGGTGGCTTTCCACGACATTCCGACGCGGACCCGGGTCGGGGTCGCCGTGGTCTACCTCGGGCTGGCGGCGATGCTTGCGGTGGGCGTCTCGGAGACCTTCTTCGAGCGCTCCCTCAGCGACGTTTGAGCAGCGCCCCGAGCGGCTCAGCCGACGCGCAGGCGACCCTCGAGCTCGCTCATCAGGGAGCGGGGCATTCCAGGGACCGCGGCCAGGTCGTTCAGTGAGTCGAAGCCGTCCTGACGCTCCCGGTAGGTGATCACCCGCGTCGCCTGGGTGACCGATAAGCCAAGCTCGCGCAGGTCCTCGAAGGTCGCCTTGTTGACGTCCGTCGCCTCTCCGTCGGCGGCCGGCGCCGACGGGGCGGGTGACGGGGCCGGGGCAGGGACGGGAGGCGGTGAAGGCTGAACAGCCGTTGCGGGCTCGCCTTCGGACTCGCTCGAATCGTCGTCCTCGGTCGCCTCGTCGTCGTCCTTCTCCGCCTCGTCGTCGTCTCGGCGGCCGACGCCGAGGATGCGCCCGATGATCCCCGGGCTCTTCTCGTCGTCGTCCTCGCCTTCGGCCTGATCCTCGGAAGGCTGATCTGCAGATTCGCCCTCAGCCTCCTCCTCCTCGCCCTCTCCGGGCGCGGGCGCGGGCCAGCTCGGCGGGTCGGATGGCTTGCCCGGGGCCTCGGGCTCCGCTCGCCGTGACAGGGGGCGCCACTCGGAGGTGTCGGCGCCGGTTCCGGAGGCCTCCGGGCCCTCGGGCTCGGCGGGCGTGTCGGATGCGGGGGCCCCGGATGCGGGGGCCCCGGATGCGGGGGCCCCAAGCTCTTCGGTGATCCGGACGGTCGAAGCGGCGGCGGCCTCGGCGGCGCGGGCCCGCCTCTCGGCGTCCTTCGCGCGGCCCTCGGCCACGTTGACCCGTTCCAACACCTCGCGCAGGCGGCGCTCGCGCTCGGCCTCCTCGGCCTTCAGCCGGGCAAGGCGCTCGGCGTCGGCGGCGCGGCGCTCGGCCTCCTTGGCGCGGTCCTCGATCTCCTTGAGGCGGTTGTCGGCCTGCTCCATCGCCTCTTCGCGCTGCTGGCGCTCGGCGACCAGGCGGCGCTCAGCATCCCCGACCTCGTCGGTGAGGCGGCTGCGCTCGGCTCCCAGCTGCTCCTCGAGGCGGGCTCGGGTGTCGCGCTCGGCCTCCTCACGGGTCCTCGAAATCTCCTGGCCGAAGCGGGTCTCGGCGTCGGCGCGGGCAGCCTCGGCGGCCTCGCGCGCGGCACTGTCGGCGGCATCCCGCACGCGCTTGTCGGCGTCCCGCTCGGCAACCTCGATCGCCTGGCGGGTTCGCTCCTCGACCTCGCGGCGGATGCGGTCGGACTCCTCCTTGGCGCGTTCCTCGCTCTCGGAGCGAAGCCGCTCCGCCTCCTCACGAAGCTGGCGCTCGGAAGACTCGCGGGTCTCCTGCTCGGCCTGGCGGCGCGCCTGGTCGGCGGCCATCTTGATCAGTCCCTCGGTCTCCTCCTTTGCGCGATTGACCCGCTCCTCGGCCTCGCGCTGAAGCTCTTCCGCCTGGGCCATGCGCGCGTCGGCGACCTCATGCACGCGGGCTTCCTCGCGGCTGATCTGCGCGTCCTGAAGCTCGGCGAGCCGGCGGTATTCCTCGCCGGGCTCGGGCTCGCCGCCCGCCTCGGAGCTCACCGGCGGGGGCGGCGGAGGTGACGGGGGCGGGGCGAACGGGCGGTCCACTCCCTCCTGGGGAGCGTCATAGGCCGGCTGGGGCGAAGTATCGGGAAGCCCTGGCGTCGGGGGGAGCGGCGGCGGGGTGGGCGCCGGGTCGACAGGCGCCGGGTCGACAGGCGCCGGGTCGACGGCCTCCGAGTCGCCCGTCTCGCTGGCCAGCCGGTTGATCTCATCCTGGAGCGAGCCGGGGTCCTCCGGTGAGGGCGGCGGGCGCTCCCCCACGTAGTCGGTGGGTGCGCCGACGGGCTGGGGCGGTTCGGGAGGCACGGACGGCTCCGAAGAGGCAGCCGGCTCGTCGGCCATGGGCGCGAAGCCGCCGGGGGCGCTCTCGGGCTCGGGTGCGATCGGGGTCAGAGCGGAGTCATCGGGTGGCGGTGGCGGGGGCGGAGTGCTCGACTCGAAGGTTGGGGGCGGCTCGCTCGAGGGCGGGACCGGGAACGCGGGCGGGATCTCGGGCTCGTCCTCGATGCTGGCCTGGGGCGGCATCTCGGCGCTCGACGCCACGTCCGCGCCGGGGATCGCCTCGGTCTCGGGCTCCGAGGGCGGCACCTGTTCGAAGCCGACCGGCTCGCCTTCGCCCTCTCGCGTGGCGGCGGGCTTCCACTCGTCAGCGAACGCAGGCTCGGAAGGCTCATCTAACTCGCCGGGCACGGCGGCGGCATCCTCGCTCTTGTCCGGGATCTCGACCGGGGTCTCACCGGGGGCGGCCTCGTCTGGGGACGTCGAAAACTTCTCGTCGATGGGCGCGCCCCGGCGCGAGGCGCGTCGCGCCCTGCGCTCGGCCTTGCGCTTGTCGCGCTCTTCGCGTCGGCGGCGGCGCTCCTCCTCCCAAGCGCCACGCTCATCCTTCTCGGCCTTGCGCTTGTTGCCGGACTTGTCATCGCGTTCGGAGCGCCGCCGCTGGCGCTTCTCCTTGCGGCTGAGCTTTTCGGGCTCAGCCTCCTGAAGTTTCGTGACCGGCTCCCCCTCGGGGCTCGGGGGCCCGTCCTTAGCGGACTTGTCGTCGGCCTTCGCCGCCTGCTTGTCGGCCTTCTTCTGGGCCTTGGCCAGCTTTCGCTGGTCGCGGCGCGTCGGTCCAGAGGAATCCTTCGAGTCCTCGCGGCGCTGCCGCGCCATGTAGAGCAGCAGGATCAGCAGCAGGATCACGAGAGTCGCCACCGCGTAAACCTGCAGGGGGTTCTCGTCCAGGTAGTCCTGGAAGGTGTCCTGGATCGCGGCTATCGGGATTGCGGCAGCTGGCATCGCCTCGAATGTTCCCACGCAGGTTTTTTCGGCGTGCATCCTGCGTTTCCGCCTCCTGGGCGGGTTCTTGCCGTTCTGATCGGTCGAACGCGGCCTCTAGTTGAGGCGGCTAGTTGAGGCGCTGCTTGTAATCGCGCTCGATCTCGCGACGGACGTCGCGGTCCGCGATCTCGCGCCGGCGGTCGCGGCCCTCCTTGTTGGTGGCGAGGCCGAGCTCGACCTTCGCCAGCGACCCCTTGAAGTAGACGCGCAGCGGGACGAGGGTCATGCCCTTCTCGGCGGTCTTGCCGATCAGCCGCTCGATCTCGCCGCGGTGCATCAGGAGCTTTCGGGAGCGGTCGGGGTCGTGGTTCTGGGTGCTGGCCGGCAGGTAGGGAGGGATGTGCAGTCCCCGCAACCACACCTCTCCCTCCTCGACGACGGCGTATGCCTCGTTCAGCGAGGCCTTGCCGTCGCGCAGGCTCTTCACTTCGCTGCCCTGCAGGACGATCCCGCATTCGAAGCGCTCGAGCACCTTGAACCTGTGGCGCGCGCGGCGGTTGGTGGCGACGTCGCCCGACGCCGCTTCGCGCTGCTTCTTCTTCTTGTTCTTCCCGGTCACCGCGATCCGCCCCCGGCCTCCGAGAGGTCGATGCGCCCGCGCGGGGCCTCGACGCGCTCGACGGTCACGCTGACCGGGTCGCCGATGCGGATCGCGTCGCCGCCCCGCATCCCGACGAGCATGGTCTCGGTCTCGTCCAGCTCGTAGCGCTCACGCCCGCCGATCACCCTCGCGGGCAGGAAGCCCTCGTAGACGTCGGCAAGCGCCCCGCCGAAGCTGACGAAGGCGCCGGCGCCGATCACGCCGTTCACCTCGCCCTCGAAGGTCGCATCCGAGCCGCGCTCGAAGAGCTCGCGTTTCAACAGGAACGCCGCGCAGACGTCATCGGCCCTGTGCTCGAGCTTGCCTGCTTCGCGCTCGCGCTCGGAGCAGTGGGATCCCGCTTCGGCCAGCGACTCGGCGCGCGGGGCCTCCTCCCCCGCCCCGACGCTCGACAGCAGGGCGCGGTGGGCGATCAGGTCGGGGAAGCGGCGAATCGGCGAGGTGAAGTGCGCGTAGGCCGTGCTGCCCAGCCCGGCGTGGCCGAGGTTGCGGTCGGTGTAGTGGGCCTGCTTGAGCGAGCGGAGCACGAGCGATGTATACGCCTCGCCGCCGCTTCCGCGCCTCGCCGCCTCCTTGGCGACCATGCGGCTGGCCTCGACCGCGATCTTCCCCGCCTGGCTCGGCGAGATGTGCTTCGGGGCCGGCGGCGCCGGGATGTCCAGTGCGGCGAGCTGGTCGAGCAGCCACGCGATGCGTTCGGGGTCGGGCTGCTCGTGGACCCGGTAGAGGGTCGGAACCCCCTTGCGCTCGAGGGTCTCCGCGACCTGCTCGTTGGTGAGCACCATCAGCTGCTCGATCAGGGAGTGGGACTCCGTCTGGGCGACCGCCTTCGCGGCCACGACATTGCCCTCGGCATCGAACTCGAACTCGGGCTCGGAGCTGTTGACCTCGAGTGCCGATCCCGCCCGGCGGCGGGCGAGCTCGCTCGCAACCCGGCGCGCGAGCGCCAGTGGCTCAGCCACCGGCTCGGGCGCGGATTCGCGGCCCGCGAAGACACGGTCCAGCTCGTCGTAGTCCATACGGACGTCCGAGCGGATGCGGCTGCGATAGAAGCGCGCGGAGCGGACGGTCCCGTCGTCGGCAAGGTCCATCTCGGCGGTCACAGCGAGCCGCTCGACGCCCGGGGCGAGGCTGCATGCCGACGCCGAGAGCTCGAGCGGAAGCATCGGCTCGACGGTCCCCGGCACATAGGTGGAGGTCGCGCGCCGGTATGCCTCGGCCTCAAGGGCGGACCCGGGGCGCACGTGGGCCGCGACGTCGGCGATGTGGACCCAGAGGCGGACGCCGCCATCGGTGGGCGAGGCCGACACGGCGTCGTCAAAGTCTCGCGCGCTGGCGGGGTCCACCGTGAACGTCGGCAGATCGGTCAGGTCCATGCGCTCGAAGTCCGCGCCCTCGGCTGTGCGCGCCGCTTGGCCCGCCTCCTCCTCGACCTGGCGCGAAAAGCCGGCCCCGAGCTCGTTCTCGCGCAAGAGCGCCCGCAGAACGTCGGCGGCGCGATCGGGCCTCCCGATGTCCTCGACGACGTGCCCGCGGCCACCCGCCACGTCCATGACCGCGATCCGCCCAGGTTTGATCTTGCGGCCGCCCGCCAGCGTGATCCGCTCCGCATCGCGGTCGAACATGGTCTCTGCGACCAGGAAGCGCCCCCGCTTTGCCGTCACGGCGATGCGCCTGGTGGCGCCTCGTCGCCCTCGGCTCATGCGCTCCAGGCTATTGCTGCGGCGAATCTGATGGCTGACTCAGGGCGGCGCCGAGCGCGTCGAGTGCTCCCTGCAGCCCCTCGTCGGGCTTCGTCTTCAGCTTGTCCACCGAGGGGATCTCGGGCTCGATGCCGTCCCCTGCCAGCGAGACGCCGTCGCGCGTCAGATACTCGCCGACGGTGATGTCCAGGGCGCCGCCGTGCTCGAGCGAGATGACTTCCTGGAAGACGCCCTTGCCGAAGGACTTCTCGCCCACCACGTCAGCAACCCCGGCGTCGTTCAATGCGGCGGTGAAGATCTCGGAGGCCGACGCAGAGTCGCCGTTGATCAGGACCACCGTCGGCCGCGGCTCGACCGCGTCACCGGCCGCCTCGAAGGTCTTGTCGGGCTGCGTACGGCCCTTGGTCGAAACGATCGTGCCGTCCTCGACGAACACGCTGGAGGTCAGGACGGCCTCGTCCAGAAGGCCGCCGCCGTTGCCGCGCAGGTCCACGATGAGCCCCTCCGCCCCGCGCTCGTCCAGCTTCTCGACCGCCTGGCGCAACTCGGCGTGGGCGCCGCGCGAGAAGCCGAGCAACCTGATGTAGCCGACGGGCTTGCCGCCCGCCATCTCGAGCTTGGTTTCGACGGCGGGAACGACAAGCTCACGGCGCTCGAGCTCGTAGTCGCGGGTCTTCTCGGTCGAGGGGCGCAGCACCGTCAAGGTCACGGGGGTCCCGGCCTCGCCCTTGATCTGGCCGGTGGCCAGGTCAGCGTCCTTGCCGGCGATCGACTTGCCATCGACGGCGGTGACGATGTCGCCCTCCTGGATCCCCGCCTCGTTGGCCGGAGAGTCACTGAAGACCGTGGCGATGCGAAGGCCCTGCTTGACCTCGTTGACCGTCAGGCCCACGCCCGAGAAGCGGCCCGAGGTGAGGGTCTGGAAGTCACTGAACTCCTCGGGGCTGAAGTAGTGCGAGAAGCGGTCCTTGTAGCGCTTGCGGAGCATGTCGACCATCCCCCGAACCGAGGCGTCCTCGAGCTCGTCCTGGTCGACCTCGCGGAAGTAGCTCTCGTCGATGACGTCCAGTGCCTCGGAGCTCAGCTCTGCGTCGTTCGAGTCGCCGACCAGGTTTCCGGCGAAGTCGCCCACGTCGTCCGAGCGCTGGCCGACGCTGGCCCCGACGAAAAAAGCCACGATGACCGCGGCCGCAATCAGAAATGCGCGAAGCGCGGTCTCCACCGTCGGGATTCTACGGTCGCGGTTCTCTAGACCTTAAGGAAGCGGCGGAGCGTCAAACCGCTGCCGATGGCCGAAACCGTCATCGCCACCACCAGCAGCAGCAATGCGAGCTTCGCGAAGGCGATCGTCTGCTCGGCCTTGATCAGGCCGAAGTTCTCGGCGAGTGGGTCGAGCACCGTCTCCTTGCCGACGAAGAGGATCGCAAGCGCCGCCAGGCCACCGATCAGCCCGCAGACCAGCCCCTCGACGACGAACGGCCAGCGGATGAACCAGTTGGTGGCGCCAACGAGCTGCATGACCTCGACCTCGCGGCGACGGGCGTAGATCGAAAGGCGGATCGTGTTCGCGACCAGCATCAGCGAAGCGATCGTGAGCAGGGCGGCGACGATGATCAGGCCCCACTTCAAGGCGCCGGTGACCTCGGTGATCGTGGCGGCCTCGTCCTCCGACTCGCCGATCTCTTCGATGATCGGGCTGATGGGCTTGGGCTTGCCGTCGGTGCCGGGCGGAGTCAGCGCGGCGCGCACCGTGTTGAGGTTGTCGAGATCGTCGGGCTTGATCTTGAAGGACGCGGGCAGCGGGTTGCGCGCGCCCGGCAGCTGCTCGGTCAGGTCGCTCTGGTCCTTGGCCTCGAAGCGGTCGGAGAGAATTGCCAGCGCTTGGTCCTTGGAGACATACTCCACCTCGGCGACGTTCGGAATCGCGGCGATCTGGCTTGCCAGCTCATCGGTCTCCTGCGGGGTCGCGTCGTCGTACAGATACGCGTTCAGGCCAACCTGGTCGCGGACCTCCTCGGTCTTGCCGCTGGTGGCCTGGAGCACGGGAATCAGCACCCCGAGCAGCAGCATCGTGACGCCGACCGTGACGATGGCGGCGAGACTGGGCGCGGCGCTGCGGCGCAGCGCGCGGAAGCCCTCGGCGATGAAGAAGATGATTCGGCTCATGGCGGCGGCTTAGTAGCCGGTCTCCTCGACGCCCATCTCCTCGCGCACCCTGGCGGCGAACTCGCGAGTGGACTCCTCGTCCGCGTACATGCCGGCCGACTGGTCGCGGACGATGCGGCCGGCGTCGAGGCCGATCACGCGGCGGCGCATCTTGTCGACCATCTCGCGATCGTGGGTGACGACGAAGACCGTGGTGCCTGTGCGGTTGATCCTGTAGAGCAGCTGCATGATCCCGACGGAGGTCGCGGGATCGAGGTTGCCCGTCGGCTCGTCGGCCAGGAGCAGCGGCGGGTGGTTGACGAAGGCGCGCGCAACGGCCAGGCGCTGCTGCTCCCCGCCCGAGAGCTGGTCGGGGTAGCTCTTGACCTTGTCGGCCAGGCCGACGAGGCGCAGGGCGTCGGGGACCTTGGTCCGGATCTCCGCGCGCGAGGCGCCGATCACCTGCAGCGCGTAGGCGACGTTGTCGTAGACGCTGCGGCTGGGCAGAAGCTTGAAGTCCTGGAATACCGTGCCGATGCGCCGGCGCAGGTACGGGATCTTGTCCGAGGAGAGCGTCGAGATATCGCGTCCGGCGATCAGGATCTCGCCCTCGGTCGGCTCGAGCTCGCGGATCAGCATCTTGATCAGCGTCGACTTGCCGCAGCCGGTCGGGCCGACGAGGAAGACGAACTCGCCGGCGTCGACGCGCAGGCTCGCGCGATCCAGGGCGACGTGGCCCCCGGGATAGACCTTGGTCGCCTGCCGGAGCTCCACGACCGGGGGCTTGGTCCGGCGCTCGGTCAGGTGCTCGGGCCGCCGAGCGGAGCGCTCGCGGCCACGGAGAAGCTTGGATGTCTGAAGGCTCGCCACTGGGTTGAACAGGGTAGGGAAGCGCAAACTGCGCATCGCAAGACGGGTTGCCGTTCCGATGGAACGGGTAAACACGATTCGTGCGGGCGAACGACGACGTGGAGATCACTCCATACCCTGACGGGCCGCTCCTGGTGCGCGGGTCGGTACGCGTGTTCGACGAGGACGGCTCGGAGATCGAGGTGACCCGCCGCACCATCGCGATCTGCCGCTGCGGGCGATCGCGCATAAATCCCTTCTGCGATGGGACCCACAAGAAGATCGGCTTCAGCACCGGAGAGGATGCCCCGGCCCGCATCGGGTCCATCCCCGAGCCCCCGCCTGGATGACCTAGGCGGCAGGGGCGAGCCCGGGCCGCGACGGCTCCTCGCGCAGCGAGCTCTCGCCTCGCTCCCAGGACTCCATCAGGGCGGCGGCCCAGCGGCCCTCGAGCTCCAGCAGGCACTCCGCACCGAACAGGATGTCGGGTGCGAGCTCGGGCTGCTGCGCGGCGAGCCCCCCGGCAAGGTCGTGGGCGGCGATGTTCTCGTGCACGGAGTCGGCCTCGACGTGCTCGTCGAAGAACGGGGTCGCGTCCTCGAGCCCCAGGCGGCGCAGGCCGTTCGCGTAGCGGCGGTTCGGCTCGGCGGAGGTGATCTCGAACATCGCCAGGTGGCCGACGATCGCCCCTCGCCAGCGGCGCCGCAGTCCGAACATCGACATCACGTTGACGGTGGCGAGCGTGATGCCGGGGATGAGGTCCAGGTAAGCGCCGTAGGTGGAGTCCAGGTCGAGGGCCTCCATCGCCTGCGCAAACAGGTGAGCGTGTATCCGGTCGGCGCGGCCCGACCCGTACTCGTCGAACTGCACTTCGAGCAGCGCGGCCTTCGGCCCGCCCTCGAGGCGGGGGATCGCCCAGCTGTGGGGGTCGGCCTCCTTCAGCTGGTAGGCGGAGCGATGGATCGCGAACTCGCGGAACTGATCGGCCGTGCCGGCGCCGCCGAGGTGGCCAGCGAAGCCACCGTCGTCAGCCGCAGCGAGCTCGAAGAGCTTCGATCCCACGTCGGCCGGATCGAGGTCGCTGCGCACCGGAACAGCGTCCTGAAGAGCGTCCAGGAAGCGGGTCTCGAGCGACGCCCGCAGCCCGAGCACGGCGGGATGCCACTCCATGTCGGGTTCGACCTCGTCGAACCCCCTGTACCCCAGCTCGTAGGTGAGGTAGAGCGAGACCTGCAGGTCATCATCGGAGAGCGCCGCCTCGCCGTGGGAGAGGTCGTCGGGTTCGGGGAGTGTGAGATCTCCCTCGCCTTCGCGAAGGAAGCGGATGAGCTCGGTGCTGATCGGGCCGCGAGGCCGGGGCAGGTTCACGGCCACTTCCTTCCCCCGGAAGTCCCCCTCGAAACCGCTGCTCGTGCTCAGCGGCGCCCGATGGGCGGATGCGAGACCAGCGGCTTCTTCACCATCGCCTCGCGTGCGACGCCGGCGATGCCGCTGGCGGTGAGGCCGAAGTGCTCCATGCAGGCCTCGGCCGTGCCCGAGACGCCGAACTCGTCCTTCATGCCCAGGGCGAAGACCGGGACCGGGTGCTGCTCGGCGGCGACCTGGCGAATCGCGTCGCCGAGCCCGCCGGTGATGCGGTGCTCCTCGGCTGTGACCGCGACACCGGTCTTGGCGAGCGAGTCCAGTACGAGGCGCGAGGCCAGCGGCTTGATGATCGCGACGTTGACGACCTCGGCCTCGATGCCGTCCTCGCGCTCCAGGGTCTTGGCGGCCTCGAGCGCGCGCCAGACCATGTGCCCGCAGGCGAAGATCGAGATGTCCTTGCCCTCGCGCAGCACGTCCACCCCGTCCCCGAGGCTGTCGGGGATCTCGTCGTAGACGATGGGCGTGGCGGGGCGGCCGAAGCGCATGTACATCGGCCCCGGGCGCTCGTAGGACTCGTACGTCGCGGCGAAGGCCTGGTTGTAGTCGGCCGGCACGATGACCTGCATCTTCGGCATCGCCCGCATCAGGGCGATGTCCTCGATCATCTGGTGTGAGGCGCCGTCTTCGCCCAGCGAGACGCCGCCATGGCTGGCGCCGATGCGGACGGGCAGCTCGTTGTGGGCGATGCCGAGGCGAACCTGGTCGTAGGAGCGCGAGGTGGCGAAGATGGCGAAGGTCGAGGCGTAGGGCACCTTGCCCGTGGCGGCGAGCCCGCAAGAGATCGACATCATGTTCGCCTCGGCGGCGCCGCAATTGAAGAAGCGCTCGGGGTAGGCCTTGCCGAACTTCGCGGACTGGGTCGAGACCGAGAGGTCGGCGTCGAGGGCGACGACGTTGTCGTGGGCCTCGCCCAGGGCGACGAGCGCGTCGCCGTAGGCCTGGCGCGTCGCGATCGGCTCGGTCTTGGCCTCGATCACACCCGAAGCGGCCATCACGCGCCGGCTCCGTTCAGGGCCTCGGTCTGCACCTTCAGCGTCTCGTCGAGCTCGTCTCGGGCCTTCTCGGCCTGCTCGGCGTCCGGCGGCTTGCCGTGGAAGCCGAAGCGGCCCTCCATGAAGGAGACGCCGCGGCCCTTCTTGGTCTGGCAGACGATCGCGGCCGGGCGGTCGAGGGTGCGGCTGCGCTCGAGCGCCTCGACGACCGCACCCATGTCGTGGCCGTCGAGCTCGACCGTGTCCCAGCCGAACGCCTCGAACTTGGCTCGGACGTCGCCCGTGTCCATCACTTCCTCGGTCGTGCCGTCGGTCTGGAGGTGGTTGTAGTCGACGATCGCGGTCAGGTTCCTGATTCCGAAGTGGGGCGCGGACATCGCCGCCTCCCAGCTCTGGCCCTCCTGGCAGTCGCCGTCGGACATCAGCGTGAAGACGTGGGCGGTGTCGTCGAGCCCGTCGAGGCGCAGCGCCAGGCAGATCCCGACCGACATCGAGAGCCCCTGGCCGAGCGAGCCGGTCGAGACCTCGACGCCGTTGGTCCGGTGCATGTCGGGGTGGCCCTGAAGGTGGGAGCCGATCTGGCGGAGGCCCTGCAGGTCCTCGGCGGGGAAGTAGCCGTGCTCGGCGAGCGCGGCGTACTGGATCGGGGCCGCGTGCCCCTTGGAGAGCACGAAGCGGTCGCGCTCGGGCCAGCTCGAGTTGCGGGGGTCGTGGCGAAGCACCCGGAAGTAAAGGGCAGCGACGATGTCGGCTGCCGAGAGCGAGCTGTCGAGGTGGCCGGACTTGGCGACGGCGAGCATGTTCACGCAGTGCAGCCGCAGCACGGTCGCGTAGCGCTCCAGCTCCTCGATCGAGGGCTGGCCGCCGGAGGCGGGCTCGGGCTTGGGCTCTGGGACAGGCTTCAGGTGGGCCATGACGCGCCTCGGTCGCGGGCTCAGATCCGGAGCCGGGCTGCGTTCAACCGGGCTCAAATCAGGTGCGCGAGAGTACCAACGGAGGCCACGGGTCGCACCCTACGTTCCGGGCCCGACGGAGCGCGACGGGGAGACAACTGCTTGCGCTGGTTCCGGGCTACTTCTTCGGACGCTTCCTCTTCTTCTTCACGCACTTGCCCTTCTTGAGCCTCTTCCCCTTCTTGCACTTGACCGGCGCGGTCGCTGCCGCCGGCCTGACGGGCGCCTGGGCCGTCGCGCCCGCGCCATACACCGAACCGGAGTCGGGGATGCCCGCCGCCGCCTCGAGCTGGTCCACGGCCTGCTGGGCCGCGGGGTTGTACGCCGGGCCCGCGATGCGGGTGTAGACGCCCGGGGCGTTCGGCCGGGCGCAACCGTCCCCGAAGCTGACCGCGCCGACGAGACGCGAGACGGGCGCGGAACCGACGAACCCGGGCGCGGCCAGCGGCCCACCGCTGTCACCGCTACACGAGTCCGTCCCGCCCGAGAGTACCCCCGCGCAGACCATGCTGACGGCGCTGAAACTGGCGTAGACGCCCCCGAGCGAGTCGCATGTCGGGTCGTCGATGATCGGCGCAATCGCCACCTTGAGCGTGTCGCTCCGCGACCCTCCCTCGGAGGTGGTACCCCAGCCGGAGACGAAGGTCATCGCTCCGGGCGCCCACAGGGAGGCCTCGCCCGGCCCGGCGATCTTGATCGTGGCCGCCGGCGCCCCAGGGGCGCCCGTCAGGCTGAGCCACGCGGCGTCGAAGGCCCCGGAGCCGGCGTCATAGCGCGCGTCCACGGCGATGCCGGCGACATTGAGGCGCTGACCGGTCGAGCTGCTCAGGGTCGTTCGCCCGGCGACGACGTCGAGGTCGTTGGTGTCCATGTCCGTCAGGCCGAAATCGTCGGGATCACCCCCGACGCAGTGCGCGGCGGTCTGGACGATCTGCGGCGCGATCAGGCTCCCCCCGCAGAACTGCCGCTGGAAGTCGTTGCCGGGGAAGCGGGCGTCGAGCACCAGCGCGACCTGCCAGGGAACGGTCTCGATCCCCGTGGCGGACCCGCCGACGATCCGCGAGTCAGGCTGGCCCGCGCCGGCGCCGGCAGCCGCTGCGGCCCCCGCGACCAGCGTGACCGCGAACGTGGCCGCCCAGATAACGATCCTCATACGCACGAAATGAACGTAGCCGGTCGCCCTACCGCCTGCGCCGTTTCCTCTGACCATGCTCGCCGCTAGACCGGCAGCAGCGAAGCCTTCTTCTTGCACTTCCTGAGCTGCTTGCGCGACCAGTCGAGCTTGCGGGCCCTCTTCTTGCACGTCTTCAGGGCCGCAGCGCGCTGGCCGGTCGGGCCGGCGGCCGGCGGCTGGGTCACGGTCGGCGGCGGCTGGGTCACGGTCGGCGGGGGCTGGATGATCGACTGGCCGGCGAGGTTCGCGGCGCCCGTCAGCCCGCTGCCGAAGACCGAGCCGGCATCGCCAAGGCCGTGGGTGGCCTCGAAGGAGTCCACGCCACCCTGCAGGGCGCCGCCGAGCGTGGTGCCGCCGGCGATGCGGGAATAGACGCCAGGCCGGTTGACGCGGGCGCAACCCTCGCCGAAGCTGACGACCCCGACGAGCCTGAAGGTGGGCGTCGTCGACGGAGCCTCGAGCGGGCCGCCGCTGTCGCCCTGGCAGGAGTCGGTGCCGCCGGCGAAGTACCCGGCGCAGACCATCGAGGCCGGGAAGAAGCCGGAGCCGTAGACCAGCGGGTTGGCGCAGTCGGCGTCGGAGATGATCGGCACCGTTGCGAGCCGCAGGGTGTCACTGCCCGCGCCGCCCTCCGAGGTGGCGCCCCAACCCGTGACCTGGGTCGGACTGTTCGTATCCCAAAGCGAGGTCTCAGCCGCGCCGGCGACCTTGATCGTGGCCTGCGCCGAGGCTGTGTCGAGGACGATGAAGCCGACGTCGTTCTCCGAGGTGCTCGGGTTGTAGCTCGTGCTGATGTAGATGCCGGGCGACGGCAAGGGCTCGATGTTGTGCTCCTCGCCCCCCGCCCCGGAGAGCACCGTGCGGCCGAGCACCACGTTGTTGTCGTCGGGGTCGAGGAACGGCGTCCCGTCGCCCGTCGGATCGTCAAGCCCTCCGTTGCAGGTGGGATCTGAGCAGTCGGGGTCGGTGTCGATGATGCAGTGCGCGGCGGTGATCACGATCCGCGGGGTGAGCAGCGAGCCGCCACATGTCTGGCCGGTGAAGTCGTTGGTTCCAAACGCCTCGTCGAGAACGATCGCCGCCTGCCAGGGGTAGGCGGCGGTCGTCGTCGTGCCTCCGACGATACGCTGATCCCCCTCTCGCGGGGGCGAGTAATCCTGGAACTTGGCGGGCGCCTCGTTGGTGTAGCTGGACGCGCCCGCGGACGCCGCCGTGATCGACAACACGGCGCAACCGGCAAGCAACGGCACCACGAGCTTGGCGCGGAAACCGCGCGCACTTCCCGGCAGACCCGACATGACTCCCGACATCAACACCCTCTCTCCCGTTCTGAGCCTCGATACCGCCACCACTTGACGAACCCAACCTATCCGATCGCGACCATCCGCTCGATCGGGAGCTTCGCCTTGGCGGCGATCTCGGGGGGCACCTTGACCTCGTAGCGGTCGAGCTTCAGGGAGTCGCGGACCTTCGGGAGGGTGATCATCTTCATGTACTTGCAGAAGGCCATCCTGTTCGCCTCGACGAGCTTGGCTTGGGGCGCCGCCTTCTGCAGCGGGTGGAGCATCCCGTTCTCGGTGGCGACGATGTAGGTCCCGTCGGGGTTCTTCTCGACGTGCTCCAGCATCTGGCCGGTCGAGAGCATGTGGACACCCTCCGGGTCGATGTCGCCCGAGGCGACGTACTCCATCGCCTGGGTCGAGCAGCCGCACTCGGGGTGGATCAGGAACTCGGCCTCGGGGTTCTCTGCCCTGGCCTCGCTGATGTCGTCGGGGCGGATGCCGGCGTGGACGTGGCATTCGCCGTCCCAGACGTGGGAGCGCGAGCGGCGCTCGGGGTCCTCGGTCAGCCCGGTCTCGCGCTCGACGAATGCGCCGAGCCACATGTCGGGTCCGAACAGGATCTCGGTGTCGGCGCCGTGCTCGGCCCAGATGTGCTCGACGACCTTGACCGCGTTGGAGGAGGTGCAGCAGTAGTCGGTCTCGGCCTTGACCTCGGCTGAGGTATTGACGTACATGACCACCAGGGCGCCGGGGTGCTCGGCCTTCCAGGCCCGCAGCTGGTCGGCGTTGATCGAGTCCGACAGCGAGCAGCCCGCTCCCAGGTCGGCGATCAGGACGCGCTTGTCGGGACAGAGGATCGAGGCCGTCTCGGCCATGAAGTGGACGCCGCAGAACTCGATCACCGACGCGTCTACGGCCGAGGCCTGGCGCGAGAGCCCGAGCGAGTCGCCGGTGAAGTCGGCGACCTCCTGCAGCTCGGCGAGCTGGTAGTTGTGGGCGAGGATGACGGCGTCGCGCTCGGCGGCGAGCTCGCGGACCTCGGCCGAGAGATCGCGGATCTCGTCCTCGCTCAGCTTTGCGGGCAGCTCTTGAACCGTTGGGAGCTCGAGCATCGCGCTCATCCCTTCCGTGAAGTTCGTATGTTCGCCGCCCCGGCTCGGTTCCCGAATCAGTCCGGGCTCGTGCCTCGAGGCTCAGCGAATGTCTGGTGCCATCCTACCGAGGCCGCCCTCCTCCCTGGGCTGCGTCCTAGCCTTGGGGCATGCCCGAGCTGCCCGAGGTGGAGATCACCGCTCGCCGGCTCTCGGCGGCGCTCGAGGGCGCCGAGGTCGAGTCGGCGCTGGCGCCCGCCGTCGCGACGCTGAAGACCTTCGACCCGCCCCTGGACGCGCTCGAGGGTGCGCGGGTCTTGGGCGTGCGGCGCATCGGGAAGATGCTCGCGACCGACTTCGAGACGACCCGTGGCGACGCCCTCACGCTGCTGGTCCATCTGATGTCTGCCGGGAGGATGCAGCTGTTCGACAAGCGAGCCTCGATGAAGGATCGCCGCTCGCGCGTCTTGGTCAGGATCGCCGGCGAGGAGGACCGCGAGCTGCGGCTGCGCGAGTTCGGCACCCGCCAGTCGGCCTGGGCGAAGCTCTACCCGACGGGCGATGTCGACGCCGACGAGATGGTCGCGACCCTCGGCCCCGATGCGTGGCCCGCCCCCGACGCAGAGAAGCTCGGGGACCTGCTCGACCAGCCCGGCTTCCTGCATCCCCAGCTGCGCAAGCAACGCACGATCGCCGGCATCGGCCGCTCGTGGGTCGACGAGATCCTCTGGGAGGCGAAGCTCTCACCCTTCAAGAAGGGCTCGGAGCTGGCGCCTTCCGAGCTCGGCCGCCTGCACGAGGCGCTGGGCGTGCTGGGCGGCGCCATCGACCACTACGAGGAGGTGGTCGGCGAGCAGGTGCCGGACAAGATGCCGATGCCCCTGAAGGTCCACCGCCGCGAGGGCGAACCATGCCCGCGCTGTGGCACCACGATCGAGGCGGTCTTCTACTCCCAGCACCAGATGAACTACTGCCCCGGCGAGCAGACCGAGGGCAAGGTGCTGAAGGACCGCAGGCTCTCGCGGCTGCTCAAGTAGCCCGCCCCTCTCCTAGCGCCCGGTCACCCGCCGGATCAGGCCCCGGCCGATCATCAGCGGGTGGCCGACGATCGTGCCGATGCGGCCGGTGAGGCTGAAGGGGTCACGCGCGACGCCGAGCTGACGCAGGACGGTCCGCGAGTCGAAGTAGACCCGCTCGCAGACGAGCTTGTCGCCGTCGAAGATGAACAACGCCAGGATCGGGAGCTCGAAGGCGCGGCCGGTGGGCGGCAGGCCGCCGAGCGGCCCGTCGTGGGTGCCGCGGACGACGGCCTCGACGCAGACGGCGTCCCCGGCGTGGTGCAGGGCAAGAAGCTCGTTGCGCTGGTCGGGGAAGGCGCGGCGCGTGGCGTCGAAGTACGCCATGACCTCCTCGGGCCCGTCGTGGACTTCGCCGGTCGCAATCAATTCGTAGCGAGGGTGTCCGAAGGTGTCCAGCGTGGCGTCGAACTCGTGGCGGTTCTCGGAGTCCATGTGTTCGCGGACTATCGCCTCGCGCTTTCTCCTCAGGATCGGGTTCGGCGCCATGCCTATCGCCCCGTCACCCGGCGGACGACCCCGCGACCGATCCTGAAGGGGTGGCTCGCAACGGTGCCCACCCGGCCCGCGACGCTGAGCGGATCGCGGGCGGCGCCGAGCTGGCGTAGGACGGTCGTCGAGTCGAAGAAGACCCGCAGGCAGACCAGGCCCTGGTCCTCGAACACGAAGATCCCCGCGAGGGGCAGCTCCACCTTCCGGCCAGTGGGCGGCAAGCCGCGGAAGCCCCCGGAGTGCGTCCCGCGGGCCACGGCCTCGACGACGATGGCCGAGTCGGACTCGCGCAGGGTGGTCGCCTCGATCAGTAGGTCAGGGAAGGCGCGGCGCAGCGCCTTCCAGCGGCCCATGACGGCGTCGGGCCCGTCGATCACCTCGTCGGTCGTCGCCAGCTCGAGCCGCGGATGATGGAAGCTCAGGAGCGCGTCGTTCAGCCCGCCGGCATTGAGGGCGTCGACGTGATCGAGCACGACGCGCTCGCGCGCGGTGCCGGGGCGGTTGGAGGCGGCATGCATCTGCGCTGGACTCTAGGCGCTCAGCTCGAGGCTCACGTCGAGGGTCGGCGCCGAATGCGTCAGCGCCCCGACCGAGACGAAGTCGACGCCCGTCGAGGCGAAGTCGCGAGCTGTCTCGAGCGTGACCCCGCCAGAGGCCTCGACCTCGGGCCTCTCCCCCTGGGCCAGCCCCGCGACGCGCTCGACGGCGCGGGCGAGGTCCGGCGGCGAGTAGTTGTCGAGGAGCAGCCTGTCGGCACGCGCCTCGACCGCTTCGGCGATCTGCTCATCGTCACTGCACTCCACCTCGACCTGAAGCCCGGGGCTCGCGTCGCGCGCGCGGCGGACGGCCTCGCCGACGCCCCCCGCGATCGCGGCGTGGTTGTCCTTGATCAGGATCGCGTCGTAGAGGCCCATCCTGTGGTTGACGCCCCCGCCCGCGGCGACCGCGGCCTTCTCGAGCGCCCGCAGGCCCGGCGTGGTCTTGCGCGTGTCGAGGATGCGGGCGCCGGTGCCCTCCACCGCGCGGACGAACCGGGCGGTCAGGGTCGCGATCCCCGAGAGATGGCCGAGCAGGTTGAGGGCGACGCGCTCGCCGGCCAAGAGGGCCCGCGCGGGCCCGGCGACGCGCGCGGCGAGCGCCGGCACGTCGTCGCGCCACTCGCCCTCGACGAGGATCGTGTCGAAGGCATCAGCGCCCGTCTGGCGGAGCGCCTCGGCTGCAGCCTCGAGCCCGAACAGGACTCCTGGCTCCTTCTGGATGATCGACGCTCGTCCCTTCGCGCCGGCCGGGATGACCGAGTCCGAGGTGACGTCCCCCGGCCCCAGGTCCTCGGCGAGGGCGCGCGCGACGACCTCACGCATCTCGTCTGTGGCACGTTTACTCATCAGTGGTCAAGTCCAAGCCAGTACGCAGCGCCCCCAAGCTACCGCCGTTCCAGGAGCTCCTCGACGAGCACGGCCGCGACGTGCTCGGCTTCCTGATCGCTTCAGTGGGCCCTGACGAGGCCGAGGACTGCTACCAGGAGGCGCTGATCGCGGCCCTTCGCTCGTATCCGGGGCTGGATCACGGCGACAACCTGCGGGGGTGGCTGCTGACGATCGCGCACCGCAAGGCGATCGACCACCATCGCTCGCGCTCGAGAGGCGCGCTGCCGGCAGGGAGCGCCGACGAGGTCGGGGGCGGCGTCGCCGTCCGTGACCGGGGGCTCGACGCGGCCGAGGCCGACGGCTCGTTGTGGCGCGCCGTCGGGACCCTGCCCCCGAAGCAGCGCAGCGCGGTGATGCTCCGCTTCTCGGCGGACATGGCCTACCGGCGCATCGGGGAGCTGCTCGACTGCTCGCCGGACGCCGCGCGCAGAAACGTCCACGAAGGACTGAAGAAACTGAGAGGTGAGCTGGCATGACGAACCGGAAGACCGACATGACTCCCGACTCGACGACACGGGCCCTGGCCGACGCGCTCACACGGCGGGCCCCGGGCGACGATCGCCTCGCGGCCGTCAACGCGGCGCTGCTCGAGCGGGCCGAGAACGAGGGGCTCGTCGACATCGCATACGCCCAGGTGGACTCCCCGTACGGCGAGCTGTTCCTTGCCGCCACGAGCCGGGGCGTGGTCGCCCTCGGTCTGCCGAACCGCCCCGCAGACGACATGGTGCAGCGCCTGGCCGCCGAGGTCTCGCCGCGGATCATGGAGGCCCCGGCTCGCCTCGACGCTCCCCGTCGCGAGCTCGACGCCTACTTTGAGGGAAAGCTCCGGGACTTCAGCGTCCCGGTGGACTGGAGCCTGACCCGGGGATTCACCGACCGGGCGCTGCACGTGGTCGCGGGCATCCCCTACGGCCGGACGCTCAGCTACACCGAGGTCGCCGACCGGGCGGGCAACCGGAAGGCAGCCCGGGCCGCCGGAACGGCATGCGCGACCAACCCGATCCCGCTGATCGTCCCATGCCACCGCGTCCTGCCGGCGAGCGGCATTCCGGGCAACTACGGCGGAGGGCCCGAGATGAAGCGGTCGCTGCTCGAGCTGGAGGGCTCGCTGCCCGGCTAGCGCCCGCGCTTGCGCTTGCACTTCTTCCGCGACTCGACCGCCGACCTTCTTCCCCGTTTGCCCTTCTTGCACCTCTTGCCGACCGCCACCGGGAGACTGCTGACCGATGCGAAAAGCGACGCCGCATAGTCGCCGAGGTAGGGGCCGCCCATGACGTTCGGGCTGCCGGGGATGAGGGTGCTGATCACCGAGGCGACGGAACCGGAGCTCGTCAGCCACGGCCCTCCGCTCGCCCCGTGGCCCTGATCGCAGCCGGCCAGCATGATCGGCGGGCCGTACTGCTCGTCGGGATCCGGGTCCTGGTTGTCCGCTCCCCACTGGGTGTTGCAGGTCCACCCGGTGTATCCGTCGAACGGCGGGTCCGACGGATAGCCCAGCAGCCGGTAGGCCTGGTTCCTCACCCCGTTGAAGGCGATCGGGTTGCCGCCCACCGCGTCCTGGACCCGCCGGCCCTTCGCGTTGGGGCCGACCACCATGAACGCGAGGTCGAAGTGGCTGTGGCCGGAGAGGGTCCAGGGGTAGGCCACCGCGACGTGCTGGGACTGGTAGCTCCCGAACGGCCTCGCGCCACCGGCTCGGGTCCCGGGGACGAAGGTGGCGCGCGTGACCTGTCCGCCGTAGAAGCTTCTATAGACGCAGTGGCCGGCGGTTATCAGCGTGCTCCGGTTCGGAGCATCGACCACCGACGCCGAGCACGAGCTGTTCGTGCCGTTCGGGAACTGGGTGTAGATCTTTCCGACCCGGCTCCCGGGCGGGGTGGCCGTGTCGGTGAGTGTCCTCGTGAACGGGATCGAGATCCCCTGTGCAGGAGGTGCTCCCGCGAAGAGGAGTGCGATCGCCACAAGAGCTACTGGTCCCGTCCTTCTCATGCCCACCTGCATATTAAGTACATCCGCCTCTGACTGACTAACTTGCTGCGGCTTGGTTCAGGTAGGCGCGGACGAACCCGTCCAGGTCGCCGTCGAGGACGCGCTGGGCGTCGCCCATCTCGAAGTTGGTGCGGTGATCCTTCACCCGCTGGTCGGGATGGAGGAAGTAGCTGCGGATCTGCGAGCCCCACTCGGCGGACTTCACCTCGCCGCGCTCCTTGGCGAGCTCCTCGGCGCGCTTTCGCTCCTCGAGCTCCAGCAGGCGGCTCTTCAGGAGCGTCATCGCGACGGCCTTGTTCTGGGCCTGCGATCGCTCGTTCTGGCACTGGATGACGACGCCGGTCGGCTGGTGGGTCAGCCGGACGGCGGAGTCGGTCTTGTTGACGTGCTGGCCGCCGGCCCCGGAGGCCCGGTAGGTGTCGACGCGGATGTCGGACTCGTCGAGCTCGACCTCGACGTCGCCCTCGACCAGCGGCGCGACGTCGACCTGGGCGAAGCTCGTGTGGCGGCGGGCGGACGCGTCGAAGGGCGAGATCCGGATCAGCCTGTGGACGCCGCGCTCGGCCGCGAACAGGCCGTAGGCGTTTTCGCCGCGCGCGATGAAGGTCGCGGACTTGAGTCCGGCCTCCTCCCCCGGCGAGGCCTCCGTCATCTCGACCTTGAAGCTGCGGCGCTCGGCCCAGCGCAGGTACATCCGAAGCATGATCTCGGCCCAGTCCTGGGAGTCGGTCCCCCCCGCCCCGGCGTTGACCGTGACCACCGCGTCGCCCGCGTCGTAGGCGCCCGAGAACAGGCGCTCCTCCTCCAGCTCGGCCAGGCGCTTCTCGATCGAAACGACCTGCGAGCCCAGCTCGGTGGCCATCTCCTCATCCTCGGCGGCCATCTCGGCGAGCTCGTCCAGGTCGGCGACGTCGGACTCGAGCGAGCGGAACCCAGTCAGCCGCTTCTGGGCCCGGGCGTGCTTGGCGGACGTCGCGGCCGCCGTGGACTGGTCGTCCCAGAACCCGGGCCGCTGCATCTCCTCCTCCAGCGAGGCGACCTCTCCATCGAGTGAAGCGGGGTCAAAGGTAGTCCGAGAGCAGCTTCAACTGCTCGCGGATCTGGGCGAGCCGCGCAGGGACCTGATCCGCTGTGAGCGCCTCGGCCACGGATACATCTTCCCGCATCTCCTCGGGCTTCGCCCTGCGGGGATACGGGGTTGCGACGCGAGCGGCTCTTCGAGTATCCGCTGGACGCGGCTCACCGCGCCCTTCTGACCTCGGTGGCAGGAGCTGTCCTGACTAGTGGTTGTCCTGCAACCAAAAGGCCGGACAGCTCACGGCGCAGAGCTCCACGGCGGGAGCGTCAGCTTAGGCGCCGTGGCATTTCTTGTACTTCTTGCCCGAACCGCACCAGCACGGGTCGTTGCGCCCGATCTTGTCGCGGTCCTCCTTCACGACCGTCTCCTGCTCGGCCATCGAGGGCGAGCCGTTGCCGGCGGACGCAGGCTGCGCCGTGCCCTCGAGGGCCTGCTCGGCGGCGGCGTCCGCGCCCGAGGCGGTGGCGACCGCGGCCTGGCCGAGAGCGGAGGGCTGCTCCGGGGTGCCGCCTGAGTACTGGACGTCGGTGGCGGCCGGCGTGGGCGGGACCGCGCCAGGCCCCTCGCCCGGCTCGATCTGCACGTCGGCGTGGAAGACGAGGCGCGCGAACTCCTCCCAGATCGAGTGCATCAGGGACTGGAACATCGTGAAGCCCTCGTTCTTGTAGGCGACCAGCGGGTCGATCTGGGCGAAGCCCCGCAGGTGGATGCCCTCGCGCAGGTAGTCCATCTCGTAGAGATGCTCGCGCCAGCGGTTGTCGATCAGCTGGAGGAGGATGGCGCGCTCGAGCTGGCGCATGATCTCGTCGCCGAAGTGCTGCTCGCGGGTGTCATAGGCGGCCAGGGAGTCGGCGACCAGCAGCTCGCGCAGGTCCTCGCGGTTGGTCGTCTCGGGTGCGAGGGTCGCGATCTCGACCTCCGAGGGCCAGAGCTGGCGCACCTGGGTCTGCAGCTCGACCAGATCCCAGTCCTCGATCACCTCCCCCGGCGTGTAGTTGTCGACCAGGCGGCTGACGACCTCGACCAGCTCCTCGCGGGCCGTGTCGGACATGTCCTTGCCCTCGAGCACCTCGCGGCGGTAGCGGTAGATGATCCGGCGCTGCTCGTTCATCACGTCGTCGTACTCGAGGACGCGCTTGCGGATCAGGAAGTTCTGCTGCTCGACCTTCTTCTGGGCGCCCTCGATGGTCTTGGTGAGCATCTTCGCCTCGAGGGCCTCCTCCTCGCCGTCCTCGTTCACGGGGCCGAGGCGGTCGAGGATCTTGTAGATGCGCTCGCCGGCGAAGAGGCGGATCAGGTCGTCCTCGGCGGACAGGAAGAATCGTGATTCTCCTGGATCCCCCTGGCGGCCGGAGCGTCCGCGGAGCTGGTTGTCGATGCGCCGGGACTCGTGGCGCTCGGTGCCGATGATGTAAAGGCCGCCGGCCTCGCGCACCTCGTCGGCCTCGGCCGCGGTCTGCGTGTCGAGCTCGGCGGTGCGCGCCGCGAGCTTCTCCTCGAAGCCGTCCATGCCGGGCTGGATGCCCTGGTTGATGAACTCGTGCTTGGCCATGTGCTCGGGGCTGCCCCCGAGCTTGATGTCGACGCCGCGGCCGGCCATGTTGGTGGCGATCGTCACGGCGCCCTTGCGGCCCGCCTGCGAGATCGTCTCGCCCTCGCGTTCGGCGTACTCGGGCTTCGCGTTCAGCACGACGTGTTCGATACCCCGCTTCTTGAACTCATCAGAGAGCATCTCCGAGGTCTCGACCGAGATGGTCCCGATTAGCACCGGCTGGCCCTGGGCGTTCCGCGCCTCGACCTCGTTGACCACTGCGCTCCACTTGCCGCCCTTGGTCTTGAAGATCGCATCGTTGTTGTCGGCCCGGACCATGTCGCGGTGGGTCGGGATCTCGATCGTCGGGACCTTGTAGATCTTCATGAACTCCTGGGCCTCGGTCATCGCCGTGCCCGTCATGCCCGAGAGCTTGTCGTAGAGGCGGAAGTAGTTCTGGAGCGTGATCGTCGCGAGCGTCTGGTTCTCCTCGCGGATCGCGACGCCCTCCTTGGCCTCGATCGCCTGGTGAAGGCCCTCCGACCAGCGGCGCCCCTCGAGGATGCGGCCGGTGAACTCGTCGATGATCATCACCTGGTTGTCAACCACCTCGTACTCGACGCTGCGCTTGTAGAGCGACTCGGCCTTCAGCGACTGGATCAGGTGGTTGACCAGCGTGCCGTGCTCGGAGAGGTAAAGGTTCTCGACGCCCAGGAACTCCTCGGCCTTGCCGATCCCGCGCTCGGTGGGCGCGACGGTCTTGTGCTTCTCGTCGTACTCGAAGTCGTATTCGGCCTCCGACGTGTCCTTGGACTCGCCCAGGCTCTTCAGCTTGGTCTTCGCCGCCTCGCCGTCCATCGTCTTCGCCAGGCGGGCGAACGTGTAGTAGAGGTCGGCCGCCTGCTCGGGCTTGCCCGAGATGATCAGCGGCGTTCGGGCCTCGTCGATCAGGATGTTGTCGACCTCGTCGACGATCGCGAAGTGGTGCCCGCGCTGGACGCACTCCTCGAGCGAGCCGGCCATGTTGTCGCGCAGGTAGTCGAAGCCGAACTCCGAGTTGGTGCCGTAGGTGACGTCGGCGGCGTACTTCTGGCGCCGGGCGGCGGGGTCGTCGCCCTCCTGGATCGCGGCGACACTGACGCCGAGCGCCTCGTAGACGGGCTGCATCCACTCCGCGTCGCGACGGGCCAGGTAGTCGTTGACCGTGACCAGGTGGACGCTGTCACCGGCGAGGGTGTTGAGGAAGACGGCCGTCGTGGCCGTGAGGGTCTTGCCCTCACCGGTCTTCATCTCGGCGATCGAGCCCTTGTGCAGGATCATCCCGCCGATCATCTGGACGTCGTAGTGACGCTGGCCCAGCGACCTGCGTGCGGCCTCGCGGGTGAGCGCGAATGCGTCGGGGATCAGGTCGTCGAGCTTCTCGCCGCCCTTTGCGCGCTCGCGCAGGGCGTCAGCCTCGGCCTTCAGCTCCTCGTCGTCGAGAAGCTCCATCTCCGGCTCGACCACGTTGATCGCCTCGACCCGGGACTCATGCTCCTTGAACTGCTTCGCCTCGCCCATCCGCAGGGCGCGATCGAGGATTCCTCTAGCCATAGACGCTCAGGCTACTAGGGCGCTTCCAGCCCCTCGGGGGACCCCGAGCCGCTGCGAAGCTTCGCCGCGATCAGGCGGGTGCGGTGACGCTTGCGCCGCATCTCGCGGTGCTTCTTGACCTGCCGGCGGATGTCCTCGGCGAGGTGGTGGATGGCGTGGAGCATCTCGGGGTGGGCCTCCTTGGCCCGGAGGGTCTTGCCTTTGACCCGCAGCGTCGCCTCGGCGACCATCTTGTCGGTGATCCGAGGGTTGCGCTCCTCGCGCAGCTCCACGTCGAGTGTTGCGAGGCCGGAGACCTGCTTCCCCACCCGAGCGAACCTGCTCGTGACGGCCTCCCTGAGCTCGTCGTCGACCTCGACGTTCACTCCCCGGATCTCGATCCTCACGAGCGGCTCCTTTCGTGGTGGATCAAGATCGTACGCCCGGGGTCAAGGCCTGGCTAAAGGAAGGCTCCCGCGCTCGCGATTGCGCGAACACCAGTGCCACGACCCTCGAGGCTCCCCCCGCGCGAAGCGCCCTCGCGCACGCCTTCAGCGTCGCCCCCGTCGTGTGCACGTCGTCGACCAGCAGGACCGACCGCGGCGCGCGGGCGCCGGCGCGCAGCGCGATCTTCGGCGGGTCCGCCAGGCGCTCGCTGCGGGGGCGCCCGACCTGCCTGTGCCCGAGCCCGCGGCGCAGGCACGCCTCGTAGTGCAATCCGGCGCTGCGGGCGAGCGCCAGCGCGATCTCCTCGGCGGGATCGAACCCCCTCCAGCGGCCGCGCCACGGGGCGGCGGGGACCGGCACGACGACGCCCTCCAACTCCCGGGACGGGCAGGCCTCCAGCATGGCCGAGGCCGCGACCGCGGCCAGCCGCGTTCGGCGCCCGTACTTGAGCCCGTGAGCCAGCAGGCGGGCCGATCCCTCATACGGCGCCGCAGAGACCGCGAGGTCGAGCCCCGGGGTCCCGGCGACGACGCTCGGGCGGGCGCCGCGGATCTCTGCGGCGCAGGCGGCGCAAAGGTCATCGCACGGCCCGCACGCACCGCCGCAGGCTCCGCAGCGCGGCGGGGCCACCGCGGCGAGCAGGGATGCGAGCGGGCCGGCACGGTGCACCGGGTAAGGCTGCGCGCCCGGATGTCACGTGGCCCGCGCGGAGCGTGTCAGCCGCGGGGCAGCAGCACCGTGAACGTGGAACGCTCAGGCGAGACGGCGGTCCTGCTGGAGCCCGTAGACGCCACCGACGACCATCGCGCCGGGCGGCAATTCCGCGCCCCCGAGGACGACCGCGTCGCGGACCCTTGCGCCCTCACCGATCCGGCAGCCGTCGCCGATCACCACCGGGCCGTGCAGCTCGGCCCCCGCGTGGACCTCGCACCCGGACCCGATCAGGACGGGCGGTCGCACCTTGACGCCGTCGAGATCGGAGCCCTCGTCGGCGTAGATCCCCTCGGCGACCCGGTCGTGACCCTCGATGCGAAGCCGGCCCTCGAGCGCGTCGAAGTTGCCCTGCAGGTACTCGGAGATCGAGCCGATGTCGTTCCAGTACGTGTCCTCGGCCATCTCGTGGGAGTGGAACGGGACGTCACCACCGAGCAGCGCGGGAAACACGTCCATCGCCCAGTCGACGAAGCCCGCGGGCTGGTCGTCGTCGCCGGCCGGGCTCTTGTGGTCCTCTGCCGGGAAGTAGTCGAAGATCTCGGGCCGGAACATGTAGATGCCGCAGTTGGCGAGATCGGACAGGGCCTCCGCCGGGTCGGGCTTCTCCTGGAATCCCTGGATACGCCCTTCGGCGTCCGTGATCACCACCCCGAACTGGCTGGTGTCCGCGACCCGCTTGGTCGCGAGGGTCGCGATCCCGTCGTGGGAGAGGTGGGCCTCCCGCATCGCGTTCAAGTCCATGTCGGTCAGGGCGTCGCCGGAGATGACCAGGAACGAGTCGTCGGTGGCCAGGAACCCGCGGACCTTGCCGACCCCGCCCGCCGTGCCGAGGGGCGCGGACTCCTCGCTGTAGGCGATCTCGATGCCGAACGCGGAGCCGTCCCCGAAGTGGCCGCGGATGCGCTCGGGCAAGTACGAGACGTTCGTGACGACCTCGTCGAAGCCGGCCTCGCGCAGCATCACGACGATGTGCTCCATCACCGGCGCGTTCAGCACCGGAGCCATCGGCTTCGGCAGCAGGTAGGTGAGCGGCCGCAGGCGCGTCCCCAGCCCCGCCGCGAGGATCATGGCCCTCATACGACGGGACTCTAGGGACGGACGTGGCTAAGCGCGCTTACGCGAAGGCCATGGGGCGCGAGTGGAGTCCGATGCAGGATGATGCCGCTCCATGAGCCCTCCAAAGAAGTCGCGGACGCAGAAGCGCACCGAGGAACGCCTCGATCGCATGGCGGCCGCGGGCGAGACGCTCGCGGCAACCGGCCGCAAGATCAACCGCGACCCGACGCTCCTGAGCGTCGTCCGCTCGCTGCGGGCGGTGCTGCCCGGCGACGGGCGGGTCGCCGACCCGCTGGAGCTCGGCTCCGAGCGCCAGCCGAAGGCGGTCGGCCGGATGCTCTCGGAGATCTCGACCGAGCGCCCCGGCGTCATGGGCGAGGCGGGCCTGGGCACACTCCAGGTCTGGAAGGCGATCTCCGAAGCCCAGGGGCGCGGGCGCGGGCGCACCGACCTCGCGATCGTCTTCACGGACCTGGTCGAGTTCTCGGACTGGGTCCTCAAGGCCGGCGACACCGCCGCCGTCGAGCTGCTTCGCGACGTCAGCGTGGCGATCGAGCCGCCCGTCAAGTCCAACAACGGCAACGTCGTGAAAAGGCTGGGCGACGGGATGATGGCCGTGTTCAAGGAGCCCGGGCCCGCTATCGAGGCGATCCGCGAAGGGCGCGAGCGCCTCAGCGAGATCGAGGTCGACGGATACGTTCCGCTGATCAGGGCGGGCGTGCACGTCGGCAGGCCCCGCAAGGTCGGCAAGGACTACTTCGGCGTCGACGTCAACATCGCGGCACGCGTCGCCGACGGCGCCGGGCCCGACGAGCTGCTGATCTCCGATGCGACACTCGAGGCCGCAACCGAGGACGAGGTGAAGCTGACAATCGAGGAGCGCCCGATGCTCGGCGCCAAGGGAGTGCCCGAGGACTTCCAGGTCTACGCCGTCACCGGCTGAACTGGGCGGGGAGCCGGTTGATGACTCGCGGTGCTCCACTATGCCCATGGGCATAGTCATCGACCGCGTTCCAGATCGCGGGATACCGTGGCGGGGTGGACGAGTTCCTGACGGTCAATGACGAGGTTCGCATCCCGCTCGGCGAGATCGAGCTGCGCGCAAGCCGATCGTCCGGCCCGGGTGGCCAGCACGCCAACGTGACCGCGTCGCGGATCGAGGCGGTCTTCGACGTCCGCGCGTCCCCCACGCTCACCGGCCCGCAGCGCGACCGGCTCCTCCAGCGAGCGGGCGAGCGCGTCACCGCAGTCGCGCAGGACGCTCGGAGCCAGGCCCGCAATCGCGAGCTGGCATTGGAGCGCCTGGCCGAGAAGCTCGCGGCCGCACTGCACAAGCCGAAGCGACGGCGCCCGACGCGGCCGGGGCGAGCCGCCAGGCAGCGGAAGATCGAGGGCAAGAAGCGCCGGTCGCAGCGCAAGGCCGAGCGCCGGCGCCCGGACTTCGACTAAGGGCTCGCTTGCCTAAGGCGAGCCGAGCTTCGCCTTAAGGGCGTCGATCGCCTGGATGGGAGAGGGAGCCACGCCGTGGCGCGCCGCCAGGTGCAGCGAGAGCAGGTCGCCCAGCATCACCATCTCGAGCAGGCGGGCGGTTCGCGTCACGCCCTCGGCGTCGACGCGGATCACGGCCGCCGCGTGGGGCTCGATCAGCTCCCCCGTGGCTTCGAATCGGCGGATCTCGCGCGGATGCTGGTCGACGTCCGAGAGCATCACGCAGGCGAGGCGCTGCCTGGAGCCCTCCCACCCGGCGATCTCGTTGTGGCTCGCCTCGGGCAGGGGCGATGAGAAGGCCGGCAGCTTCCCGTTTTCGTTCACCTGGGTCTTCCAGCGGTAGGCCACCGGGCTGGTGAGGCCGGCGCCGTAGAAGACCGGCACCGCGTCGCCCAGCAGGTCGGCGATCTCGGCGGCGCGGGCCTGAACCGCCTCGGCGCGCATCTCCAGATGGGTCGCCGCGCCGTCTATCTCGGTGTGAATCGCGGGAGCAGCCTCGGCAATGGCGGCGAGCTCGGTCGCAACGCAGAACATGTAGCCGACAGCGGCGCGCGGCGGCATGCCGGAAGGCAGGCCGACGACGGGGACCCCGTCGGCGCGCGCCGAGTCGGCCAGCTGGCCGCCCGTGGTGGCGACGACGCGGTCGGCGCCGAGTGCCTCGGCCGCCGCGTAACAGGCGAGTGTCTCCTCGGTGTCGCCCGAGTAGCTGGAGCAGAGCACCGCGGCGCCGGCCGGGGCCCATGACGGGAGCTCGTAGCCGCGGACAGTCAGGAGCGGCTTCGTCAGCAGGTCGCCGAGCGCTGCGACGGCGAGGTCCCCGCCGATCGCCGAGCCGCCCATGCCGCAGACGATCGCGGCCGAGGCGTCCGGCACCGGTCGCAGGCGGGCGCTCTCGATCCTCCAGAGCGCGTCCCGCAGGTGGTCGGGGAGCGCGAGGACCGTTTCGAGCAGGCCCTCGGAGTCGCGCGCGCGGAGGTCGTCGGCCTGCCCCTCCATCAGCCGACCCGCTCCCCCGCCGCGACGATGGCGCCCGCCTCGACCTCGGCCCCCGGCGCGACCACGGCCTCGGCGGAGAGGATCGCGCCGTCGAGCTTCGCTCCAGCTCCGATCGTGCAACCCGAGAGCAGCACGGACCCGCTCACCGAGGCGCCCTCGGCGATCGAGCATTCCGGGCCGACGACCGCCCTCGGGCCGACGGCTGCGCCGGAGCCGACCGTCGTCCCGGCCTCGACCATCGCGGGGGAGGCGAGGCGGGCATCCGGGTGAACCTCGGCGCCTTCGTCGACCAGCAGCCCGCCGTCGCCGACGAGCTGCCCGGTCGCCGTCTCGACCCGGCCCTCGAGGATGTCCCAGCTCGCCTGCAGGTAGCGGTCGGGGGTGCCTATGTCCATCCAGTACCCATCCAGGCGGCGACCGTACAGCCCCTCGCCCACCAGGCGCGGAAAGACCTCGCGCTCGATCGAGACGGCGACGCCGGGTTCGATCAGGTCGAGCACCGACCGCTCCAGGAAATAGGCGCCGGCGTTGATCTCGTCGCTGTCGATCTCGGCGGGGTCGGGCTTCTCCAGGAATTCGGTGATGGCCCCGTCCTCGCTGCGCCGCACGAGCCCGTAGGCGCTCGGGTCGTCGACCGGGAAGAGGGCGATCGTCGCCCGCGCCCCGGTGGACTCATGCTGGGCGACCATCGCGGTCAGGTCGAGGTCGCAGAGGACGTCGCCGTTCAACACCAGGAAGCGGTCGCCGAGCTGGTCGGCGGCGAAGCGGATCGCGCCGGCCGTGCCTCTGGGCTCCGGCTCGGTCGCGAATCGGACGCGCGGCCCCGTGATCCCGTCGAGGGCGTCGCGGACCTCCTCGGCCAGGAAGCCGCACGACACCACCACGTCGTGGACGCCGTGCGACTCCAGCCAGTCGATCACGTACGCGATGTGCGGCCGGCCCGCGAGCGGCAGCACCGGCTTGGGGATCGACTCGGTCAGCGGGCGCAGCCGCGTGCCCTGGCCGCCGGCCAGGATCAGCGCCTGCATCAGCCGCTGTTCGCGCTTCTGGGCGGCCGGCCGATTCCCTCGTAGGCGAAGCCGGCCTCGACGAGCGCGTCGTCATCCAGGAAGTTCCGCCCGTCGACCATCAGCGGAGTCTTCATCCGCGTGGCGGCCTCGCTCCAGTCGAGGTCTGCGAACTCCGGCCACTCCGTGACGAGGACGGCGGCATCGGCGCCGTCGAGCGCAGCCATCGCGCTTGGGCGCATCTGAACGCCGGGCAGGAGCTCTCCGGCCCTGGCCGCCGCCACCGGGTCGAACGCGGTGACCTCCGCGCCCTCGCCCTGGAGCCTCGCCGCGAGCACCAGGCTCGACGCCTCGCGCATGTCGTCGGTGTCGGGCTTGAACGCGAGTCCCAGCAAAGCGACCCGCTTGCCGTCCAGCGACCCGAGGTGCTTCGAGAGCTTCGAGGTCACCCGGCGCTTCTGCAGCTCGTTCACCTCGATCACCGAGCTCAACAGCTGGAAGTGGTACCCGATGTTGCCGGCGAGCATCTTCAGCGCCTGGGTGTCCTTCGGGAAGCACGAGCCCCCGAAGCCGAGTCCGGCGTTCAGGAATTTCGAGCCGATTCGATCGTCCATGCCCATTCCCCTCGCGACCTCGGTGACGTCGGCACCGACCTCCTCGCAGACGTTGGCGATCTCGTTGATGAAGCTGATCTTGGTGGCGAGGAACGCGTTCGAGGCGAGCTTGATCATCTCGGCGCTCGAGACGTCGGTCCGGACGATCGGCGCGCCCGTGCCCACCTCGTATGCGGCGGCGACCGCGTCGGCGGCCCATTCGTCACCGGCGTCGGCTCCGACCACGACGCGGTCGGGATGGAGGAAGTCCTGGACCGCCGAGCCCTCCCGCAGGAACTCCGGGCATGAGACATACGCGAGGTCTCCGGCGCGCGACGCGATCGTCCGCCCGGTCCCGACGGGCACCGTGCTCTTCATGACCAGGGCGCGGCCCTCGTCATCTCCGATCTCTTCGACCGCGCGCATCACGGCGCGAAGATCCGCGTCGCCCGAATAGGTCGGCGGCGTCTCAACGCAGACGAAGATCAGGCGCGCCGCCTCGAGCAGATCCCCCATATCCAGCGTGAAGGTGAGGCGCTCAGCGTTTCCGGTGATGAGCTCGGAGAGCCCCGGCTCGTGGATCGGCACCTCGCCGGCTCGCAGCGACTCGACCTTCTCGGGGACGATCTCGCGCAACACCACCCGGTGGCCCATCTCGGCGAAGCACGCGGCAGTGACCAGGCCGACCCAGCCCGCTCCGACGACCCCTATGGGCTCTCGATCGTTCAGTCGCCCGGCTTGGAAAGCTCGGTCATGCCCTTGGCGATCTCGAGCATCTCCCGGTCGGTGAGTGAGAGCGCAAGCGTGTTGGAGACCCAGAAGGAGCCTTCGTCCGTCTGCCACGCGACCATCCGCAGCCGGTCCCCGTCATAGAAGAACTTGTAGGTCCGGTCTCTGATCTCCCTCTCGTCGTCCGGGTTCTTGAGGATCGGCGGCTCCTGCCAGCGCGTCGCCATGAAGCCGTAGTACTCGCCCAGGGTGGGACGGGAGAAGACCCACTTGTAGGCGGCCCGCTCGGAGTTCGGCGGCGAGTCGTCGCCGGTGCCGTTGACCTTGTACACGCGGGGCTTCTGGTCGTAGTCGCTCCCGGACTCGAGCACGGTCGGGTAGTAGACGGGGAGCTTCGTCTTGCGCGAGCGGATGCCCTTCGCCAGCTCCTTGCCGAAGGTCGACTCGACGACATCGGCGGACTCTCCGCCGCCACCGCCATCTGCGCCGCCGTCGGCGGGTTTGGCCTTCTTCTTCGCGGTCTCGGACGCCGTCTCGTCGTCGCTGCCGACGTCCGAGTCATCCGGTGCCTCATCTCCCATGCCGATGCGCGAAGGGTCCTCGGGCGCCGACGTTGAAGCACGCGCACCGGGGCTGTCCTCGATCCCCAGGAACTGGGTCACCGCCGTGTTGATCTCCTCCGGGGTCGTCTCCACGAACGAAGGGCCGAGCGTGCCCTCGAACTTGACCTGCTTCAACGGAGCGTTCCGGGCCTCGATGAAGAGCTTCAGGACCTCGAGCATGGCGTCGGCGCTGTCGATGTCCGAGGTCGTGTGCTCGGTGAAGATGGAGATGAGCTCCTTGCGCTCGGCGAAGATCACCTCGGGCGGGACCTTCTGGCGCGCCTCGCGCAGGAAGTCCTGCTGGCGGGCGGCGCGGATCACGTCGTTGTCGGTGTGCCGGTAGCGCGCGTAGTCGAGCGCGTCGAAGCCGCACAGCGCCTGGTAGCCCGGCTGGAGGTCGATCTCCTCGTAGTCATCCGCCGCCGAAAGGCTGTCGGCATTGGTGTTGAAATAGCGCCGGTCGACGTCGACGTAGACGCACTCGATCGCGTTCACGGCGCGGGCGAAGCCCTCGAAGTCGATGTTGACGACGTGGTTGATCTCGAGGCCGTCGGGGGCGGCCGGGGTCCTCGTCAGGTTCTGGACGGTCCGCAGCGTGAGCTCCGGGCCACCGTAGGCATAGGCGGCATTGAGCTTGTCGCTCCCGAAGCCGGGGATATCGACACGCAGGTCGCGCGGCAGGGAGAAGAGCGCGAGCGCGTTCTTGTCGGGGTCGACGCGAAGCAGCATGGTCGTGTCCGACAGGCCGCGGAAGCTGTCGCCCTTCAGCTCCGGGCGCTTGTCGGAGCCGAGGATCATGATCGTCTGGGGCTCGCCGCCCTCGACGGTCCCCAGGCGATCGGTGATCCCCGCGAACTCCTCGTCGGGATCGAGCGCCGTGGCGATGTCGGAGAGGTAGAGCAGCAGGCTGGCCGAGGTTGCAGCGGCCACGGAAGCCACCACGAGGAGGCCGGCGGTGACGAACCTGGCCCACATCGGGAAGCGGACCTTCTCGCCGACCGCCCTGAAGCCCGAGGTGACCTTGGGCCCGACCGCCTCGAACCCCGACGTGATCTTCGACCGGGCGTGGTGCACGAGGGTCTTGTCCGCGGCGTCGTCGGCGTGGTCGGCGTCATCTTCATCGTCGTACTCGTCGTCGGGGTCGATCCCGTCCCATTCCTCGGTCTCGGCGTTGATGATCTGCTCGAGCTCAGCCTCTTCGTCGACGGGGTCCTCGTCGGCGGGGTCCTCGGCCGCGGCCGCGGGCTCCTCGTCGGCGGCCCTGGGCTCCTCTTCGTTCAGGTCCGCGAGGAAGTCGTCGCCGATCGCGTACTCCTCGGTCTCGCCCGCCGGCTTCTCTTCCGGCTTCTTCTTGGCCTCCGGCTTCCCCTCCTTCGGCTCCTTCTTCGGAGGCTTGTCGGCCATCAGGCGGGGACCATCCCGGGGAAGTGCTTGACGAAGTCCTCGAGCGCGTTGCGGTAGGCGCCGAGAGACGAGACCGAGACCCACTCCTCGGGGCCGTGGTGGCCGTCGCCGATGGGCCCGAACTCCACCGCGGGCACTCCCGCGCCGAGGAACGAGACCGCGTCAGATGCGCCGTCGCGCCCGACGCTCATCACCTGTTCGGGATGGTGCGGCGATGCGGCGCGGCAGAGACCCTCGACGAACGGGGAGTCGTCGTCGACGACCGCGGGCGGCCGCCTGAAGGTCGCGATCACCCGCGTGTCAGGCAGGGCCTGTACCTGGGCGAGGATCTCCTCGGGGTCTTGTTCGGGAAGGAATCTCACGTCTACGTCCATAACGCAGTTGTCTGGAACCCGGTTCAGCGCGTCGCCGCCGACGATCCGGCCGAGGTTGATCGAGGGCCGGTCGAAGAGGCGGGAACTCTGCCGCGCAAACGGTAGCGACTCGATGCCGCGGAATACTTCGACCGCCTTTACGATCGCGTTGTCGCCCAGCCATGGCGTGGCGCCGTGCGCGGAGCGCCCGCCGATCGCCAGCCGCATCGCCAGCACACCCTTTGCCTGCACACCAACCTGAAGGTTGGTGGGCTCGCCGGTGATCGCGAAGTCCCCAACGAAGCCGTCGGCGACGAGCGCGTCGGAGCCCCGGTCCTCCTCCTCCTCGGACTCCTCGTCGGACACGATGCCCAGGCGCAGGCGAACCGCGTCCTGCTCGCGCGCATCTCGCAGCACCAGCATCATCACGGCCAGCGCTCCCTTCATGTCGTAGGCGCCCCGGCCCAGCAGGCGGTCGCCCTCGATCTTCGGCTTGAACTGATCCTGGATCGCGGGCACTACGTCGAGGTGGCCGTGCATGACCAGCGTCGGAGCGTCGGCGGGGCCCACCTCGGCCATGGTCACAGGCAGGCCGCGGGCCTCGATCTGGCGAGCCTCGATGTCGTTCGACTCGAGCCAGCCCCCCACGAACTCGGCGGCTCGCCGCACGCCCCCGGGCGTGGCGGTGTCAAAGGCGATGAGCCTCTCGGCTAGGGCGACTTCATCCATGGTCGGTAGATCCTAGGCGTGCGCCTGAAACGCGCACGCAACGCGCGCGCCGGGGCTAGGCGTCGCGTGAGTGCTCGGTGACTTCGATGAAGGCCTCGGCGCGGGCCTTGTCCCGCTCGGCCTGGTCGAACGCGGCCGTGCCCTCCTCGGCCTCGTCGAGGCGCTGCTCGGCGTCCTTTAGCCGCTCCTCGAGCGTGCCCTTGTCGAGCTGGTCGGGTGGGACGCACTCGCCCACCAGGACGAGCGCCTCGTTGGCGAAGACCTGCAGCCAGCCCTCGGCCTGCGCGAAGACCTCGGTGTCTCCCCCGGACTTCACCAGACGCAGCGTCGTCGGCATCAGCCTGGCGAGCACCGGGACGTGGTTGGCCAGGATCCCGATCTCGCCGACGGCGGTGCGCGTCGAGAGCCTCTCGACGTCGCCCTCGAAGACGCTCCCCTCGGGCGTCAGCACCTCCGCGTGGAGTGTGTTCGCGTCGGCCACGGGCTAAGCCTCGGCCTTCTCCTCGGCGTCTTCCTTCTGCTCGGCGGTGGGCTCGCCCTCGCCGTCGGACTCGGACTTCTCGGCCTGCTCGGTGGCCTCGGCCTCGGCGCCGGCGTCGGCGTCCTCGCCGTCGCCCTTGGCCGCCTTCATCACCTGCTCGATCGAGCCCTGCATGTAGAAGGCGCGCTCGGGGATCTCGTCGTGCTCGCCGTCCACGAGCTCGCGGAACGAGCGGACGGTCTCCTCGACCGGCACGTACTCGCCGCTTCGGCCCGTGAACTGCTCGGCGACGAAGAACGGCTGGCTCAGGAAGCGCTGGATCTTGCGGGCGCGCGACACCGTGACCTTGTCCTCGTCCGAGAGCTCGTCGATCCCGAGGATCGCGATGATGTCCTGGAGCTCGCGGTAGCGCTGCAGCGTCTCCTGGACCTCGGTCGCGGTGTTGTAGTGCTCCTCGCCCAGGATGTCGGGCTTCAGGATCGTCGAGGTCGAGTCGAGCGGGTCCACGGCCGGGTAGATCCCCTGCTCCACCAGGGCGCGCGAGAGCGTCGTGGTGGCGTTCAGATGCGCGAAAACCGACGCGGGGGCCGGGTCCGTGAGGTCGTCCGCGGGAACGTAGACCGCCTGGATGGAGGTGACGCTTCCTTCCCTAGTCGACGTGATCCGTTCCTGGAGCTCGCCCATCTCCGTCTCCAGGGTCGGCTGGTATCCCACCGCCGAAGGCATGCGGCCGAGCAGCGCCGACACCTCAGAGCCCGCCTGGACGAACCGGAAGATGTTGTCGATGAAGAGCAGCACGTCCTGGCCGCCCTGCTGGCGGAAGTACTCCGCCATCGTCAGGCCGGACAGGGCGACGCGAAGGCGCGCTCCGGGCGGCTCGTTCATCTGGCCGAAGACGAGCATCGTCTTGTCGATGACGCCCGACTCCTTCATCTCGATCCAGAGGTCGTTGCCCTCGCGCGAGCGCTCGCCGACGCCGCAGAAGGCCGAGAGGCCCTCGTGCTCCTCGGCGATATTCCGGATCAGCTCCTGGATCAGCACCGTCTTGCCGACGCCGGCGCCGCCGAACAGGCCGACCTTGCCGCCCTTGGCGTAGGGCGCGAGCAGGTCGACGACCTTGATGCCGGTCTCCAGGATCTCCTGGGCGGGGGCGAGGTCCTCGACCTCGGGCGCCTTGCGGTGGATCGGCCAGTAGTCGTCGGCGTCGACGTCGCCGCCCTCGTCGATCGGCTCGCCGAGCAGGTTGAAGATGCGCCCGAGGGTGGCCTTGCCGACGGGGACCTTGATCGGCCCGCCGGTGTCCACGACCTCGGTCCCGCGGGACAGCCCATCGGTCGCGTCCATGGCGATCGCGCGAACGCGGTCGTCGCCCAGGTGCTGCTGCACCTCGCAGATGAGGTCGTTCTCGCCGTCGCCATCCGCCGCCGGGACCTTGATCTTCACCGCGTTGTAGATCTCGGGCAGGCCGTCGGGAAAGACGGCGTCGACGACGACGCCCGTCACCTGCTCGACGGTGCCGGTGGTTGCTCCGTTGCCGTTGCCGCTTCCGTTCTGGTCAGCCATTGTTCTCCTTGTCCTTTATCCCTGTGGGGCGTGCCTGAGGGGCGCTAGCTGAGGCCCTCGGCCCCGCCGACGACTTCCAAGATCTCCTGGGTGATCTCCGCCTGGCGCACGCGGTTCATCTCCAGCGTCAGGTCCGAGATCACCTCCTTCGCGTTCTCGGCCGCGTTCCGCATGGCGGTCATCCGCGAGCCGTGCTCCGAAGCTGTCGATTCGAGCAGCGCCCGGTAGACCGAGAGCTGCGCGTACTCGGGGACGAGCTCGGCGAGCAGCTCCTCGGGCTCGGGCTCGTACACCCACAGCGCCCTGCGGTGCGCCTCGACGAGCTCTTCGTCCTGGCCCTCCCGGGTCTCGTCGGACTCGTCCTCGCTGCCCTCGCCGAACACCTCGGCCGCCTGGATCGGCAGCAGCGTCTGCCTCGTGACGTATTGGGTCAAGGGCGACTCGTAGCGGTTGAAGATGATGTCGACGCGGTCCACGTCCTCGTCCACATAGGCCGTGACCAGGTCGTTCGCGATGTCGCGCGCGTCGGCGAAGGCGGGGCGGTCGGTGAAGCCCGTGTACTCGCCCAGGATGTCCTCGCCGCGGAACTTCATCGACGAGACGCCGCGGCGCCCGACGGCGGAATAGACGGGCGTAGCCCCGTCCTCTCGAAGCTGTGACTTCAGGCGAACGCCCTCGCGGATGATCTGCGAGTTGAACGACCCCGCGAGCCCGCGGTCGCCCGTGACCAGCAGGACGGCGACCTTCTCGGTGTTCTCGCGATCCTGGAGCACCGGCAGGTTCCGCGCCTCGGCGCCCGCCGCCTCGGCCACGTTCCTCGTCATCCGGCGCAGGTTGGACGCGTAGGGCCGCAGCGCCTCGATGCGCTGCTCGGCGCGGCGCAGCCTCGCGGCCGCGACCATCTCCATCGCCCGGGTGATCTTCTGGACGTTCTTGACTGAGGCGATACGCCCCCTGACTTCCTTGCGGGTGGCCATGGTTAATGCATCACGCGGTAGCGCCGGCCTCTTCGGTCTCGGACTCGGACTCGCCCGAGTCGTCGCCTGAGTCGTCACCCGAGTCGTCGGAGTCGCTGTCGCCGTCGCCCGCCGTGCGGCCGGGCTTCTGGCGCTCGTCCTCGTCGCGGATGCGATCAGACTCGCCCTCGTCGAGCTCGTTGCCCTCGGCGTCGAAGTCCGGGCCGAAGTCGTCGACGTAGTCCTTGATCGCGTCGCTCAGCTTCTGCTCGTCCTCGTCGGGCAGCTCGCCCGACTCCTCGATCGAGTCCATCAGCTCCTTTTCCTCGGAGGCGAGGTGCTCCATCAGGCGCTTCAGGAACTCCTCGACGCGATCGGGCTTGATGCGGTCGAGGTGGCCCGCCGTCCCGGCGAAGATCGATGCGACCTGCTGGGACATATTGAGCGGGCTGCGCTCGTTCTGGTTCAGGGCCTGGACCATGCGCTCGCCACGGCCCAGGGTGGCCTGGGTCTCGGCGTCGAGCTCGGAGCCGAACTGGGCGAACGCTTCGAGCTCGCGGTACTGCGAGAGGTCGAGGCGCAGCTTGCCGGCCACCTTCTTCATCGCCTTCGTCTGGGCGTCGCCGCCGACCCGCGACACCGAGGTGCCGACGTTGATCGCCGGGCGCACGCCCGAGAAGAACAGGTCCGACTCCAGGAAGATCTGGCCGTCGGTGATCGAGATGACGTTGGTCGGGATGTAGGCCGCGATGTCGCCGGCCTGGGTCTCGATGATCGGGAGCGCCGTCAGCGAGCCCGCCCCCTGCTCGTCGGAGAGCTTGACCGCCCTCTCGAGCAGGCGCGAGGGCAGATAGAAGACGTCGCCCGGGAAGGCCTCGCGGCCCGGCGGGCGGCGCAGGAGCAGCGAGAGCTGCCGGTAGGCGTCCGCGTG
>Ga0183260_10000217_pt1 | contig 45991 bp, 44 predicted proteins | sample AntDrymUQ4972206_2_FD_129768 | JGI IMG/M metagenome (GOLD analysis project Ga0183260, IMG submission 129768) | Polar desert sand microbial communities from Dry Valleys, Antarctica - metaG UQ497 (22.06) (version 2) (version 2) | ecosystem: Environmental > Terrestrial > Soil > Desert | place... | reverse complement strand
CGTCGACTGCGTCCCTCCTCCGCCTCCTCCGCCTCCGCCGCCGCCCTGCTGCGAGGAGCCGCCGCCGCCGCCTGAGCCGCCGCCTCCGCCCCCACCTCCGCCTCCTCCGCCCCCCTCGATCGGCTGCGAGGACGAGTACGATCCCGAGCGGGGCATCCTGTATCGGTGCACGCCCGACGGATCGAGCTACTACACCCCCCACGGCGAGGATCCGGCCTGGTACCGCGCTGACGGGGACGCCGGCTGTGACCCCTTCGTCGTCGAGCGCGACTACCCGTGCGACGGCCTGGCCTCAGGTGCCGAGGCGATTCCAGCGCCTGCGCCCTACCGCAGCGATCGCATGTACTGCAGCGGGTGGATCTTCCAGGGCTCGTTGAGCCACTACGTCAACGTGACGTGCTACCGGCACGACGTCTGCTACGGGTCACAGCTGGGTCGAGGCTACTGCGACTCCCGCTTCTGGAAGAACGGTCTCAGCGAGTGCGCGTCGAAGCAGGGACGCTTCAGCCCGTTCCGGTACGACTGCTACTCGGCTGTCGCCGGCGCGTGGGCGATCATCAGAGAGCTCGGCGACAGCTACTACCGGCCCCGCCAGTCGGGCGAGGAGCCGAAGGGAGACCCACGTTGACGAACGAGCAAGTCGACCGGCGCGACCTCGGAATCGGAGCGGTGCTCTGCTCGGTGCTCACCGCAGCTCTCGGCCTGGCCGCGTGGTGGATCGCGCGCCTCCGGGAGGGGGGCGATCCGACGGGGGAGACGCTCACCGACGGCATCGCGCTCATGCTCGGAGGAGGTCTCGGAACGACGATCGGCGCCGCGCTCACGGCCACCCGGTCACGCGGCGCGAGCCCCCTGGCCACGGGCATGCTCGCGGCTGTGCTCGGGATCGTCGTTCCGCTAGCGGCGCTCCTGGTCGCCGGGCCGGACGACCTCGGGATCGGAGAGGACGCCGTGATCGCCGTCGTCTTCGCGATACCGCTCCTGGCTGCGGGCTGGCTCGGTGCCAACGTCGGGCGCGACCGGAGGCGGAATCGCCTGGGGCAGGGCGGCTGAGGAAGCCATAGAGCCCAGGTCACCAGACCGAGTGCAGGAGCTCTGCGATCTCGGCCGTCGAGGCCGGGCGCGGGTTCGCGCGCGCGCCCGGCCGCTTCCTGACGAGCTCCGCGAGCTCGTCCAGCTCGATGTCGGGGACGCCGAGGTCGCGCAGCCGTCCGAAGCCGGCGAGACGCGCGAGCCCCTCGACGCCGGCGACCGCGTCCTCGCTACCCATCGCCTCCGCAAGGCGGGCGATGGCGTCCGGGGCCACGGACTGGTTGAAGCGCAGTGCTGCGGGGAGGCAGACCGCGTTCAGTGCCCCGTGCGCGACGCCGTAGCGGCCGCCGAGCACCTGTGCCATGGCGTGCCCGAGCGCGAGGCCCGACTCGGCCAGCGCGAGCGCGGCTCGCATCGCGCCCTCGAGCAGTCGCGTGCGTGCGTAGAGGCTGCTGCCCTCGGCGAGCACGAGCGGCAGCGCGTAGGCAAGGGTGCGCGCGCCACAGACGGCGTGGCGATCCGAGACGTCGCTACGGCTCGGGACGTAGAGGGCCTCGGCGCAATGGGCGAGCGCATTCAGCGCCGTGCCGCCCGACTCGGCCCGCGGCAGCTCGAGGGTCAACTCGGGGTCGTACACGGCAGCGACCGGCCGCACTCGCTCGTCCGCCCCACCGGTTTTCCTGCGGGCGGTCTCGTCGCGCATGCCGAAGTGGTGCGTCCATTCGGCGCCCGCATAGGTGGTCGGCACGGCGATCGTCCGCAGCTCGCGGCCGTCCCGCAGGAACTCGGCCGTGACCGCCTTGCACGTGTCGATCGCGCTGCCGCCGCCGAGGCCGACGAGCCCGTCTGCGTCCTCGTCGAGCGCGAGCTGCGCCGCCGCTCGCACCGTCTCGAGCGGCACGTGCGAGCGCACGCCGTCGTAGACCGCGCGCACGGGCAGGCTCGGGGCGAGCGCTGCGCCACGGCGGGTCGTCACGAGGACAGTGCGCTCGAGGCCGAGCGTCTCTGCGACCTCCCCCAGCGAGGCGAGCGCGCCGGCACCGAAGCGAACCTCGCGGCTCACGCCAGCCGCTCGCGCGCGAAGTCGACGAACGCCTGCGCGAGTCGGGTGGCGGCTCGCCCGGCTCCGCGCACGAGCGAGATCTCCCTGGCCGGATCGAGACCCTCCACACGCGCGCTCACGATCGTGCCGGCCGCAAGGTCTGCCTCGATCGCCGAGCGCGAGATGAAGGTCGGCCCGTAGCCCGCCCGCACGGCGCTCCGCACCGACTCCTGGAGCCCGAGCTCGAGCCGAACGTCGAGATCACGGAGGCGCAGCCCGGCGCCGCGCAGCTCGTCCTCGATCACCTGGCGCACGCCCGCGCCCTCCTGCATGACGATGAGCGGCTCCGAGCGGAGCTCAGCGAGCGTCACCGTCCGACCGGCGAAGCGGTGACCCGGCGGGCACGCGAGCACGACCTCGTCGCGGAAGAACGGCTCGAAGACGACCGAGCGGTGCCGCCGGGCGGCGCCGACGACGCCGAGCTCGAGCTCGCGCCGTGCCACCAGCTCGACGACCGTGTGCGTGTCGGAGACGGAGAGGGCAACGCTCACAGCCGCGTGCTCGCGCTGGAACTCGCACAGGAGCAACGGCAGCACCGTCTCCCCCGGGCCCGATGACGCGCCGAGCTCGAGGCGGCCCGCGAGTGTGCCCTCCTGCTCGCCGGAGACCTGCTCGAGCACCTGCTCCTCGAGGGCCAGCAGGCGCTGCGCGCCCCGGTAGAGCCGCAGGCCGGCCTCGGTCGGCTCGACGCGCCGCCCCGAGCGATCGAGGAGCTGGCGTCCGAGCCGCTGCTCGAGCGAGCGGATCTGCAAACTGACGGCCGGCTGCGACACTCCCAGGCGCTCCGCCGCCTGTGAGAAGCTCTTTCTCTCGACGACGGCGCAGAATGCGGCCAGCTGCCGGGTGTCCATAAGTTCTGATTATGGCTGAAGCGAGTCACCATGAGTCTCCGGCCCAGCGCTACGCGCGCCTGGCCAGCGGCAGCCCGCGGCGCCTGCGCGTCGACGCGGCCCTCCGCGCCCTCGACGTGCTCTTCGCGGGGCTCTTCCTGATCCTCTCGCTGCCGCTCTGCCTGCTCATCGCCGGAGCCGTCCTGCTCTCCAGCGGCCGTCCTCTCACCTACCGCGGCGAGCGGGTGGGCAGAGGCGGACGCATCTTCACGATGCTGAAGTTCCGGACGCTCCGGCAGGGCGCCGAGGCGCGGCTCGGCGCCTTCCTCGGCGAGGAGCTCGTGAGGCGCACGCGGGCGGAGTACACGCCCATCGGGCGCTGGCTGCGGGCGACCCAGCTCGACGAGCTGCCGCAGTTCTGGAACGTCCTGCGCGGCGACATGAGCCTCGTCGGCCCACGCCCGATCCGTCCACGTTTCTTCGACGAGCTCGGCGCGCAGCTGCCCGCGTACTGGCAGCGACTGGTCGTGCGCCCGGGGCTGACGGGCTTCGCCCAGGTCCGCAAGGGCTACGAGACTTCGATGGCCGAGAAGCTGGCGCACGACGTCGAGTGGATCGCCGACCGCTCGGTACGCCTCTACCTGCGCACGCTGGCGACGACGGGGGTACGCGTGATCGGGCAGTCGCTGCGTGGTCTCTTCAACCCCAGCGAGTGAGCCCTCAGTTGTCGAGCCGCGAGTCCTCGAGGTCGAGGTCGCGCTCGATCCGCTGCATCACCTCGTCGTTGATCGCGCCCTCGTTGCGGAGCCGCAGAATGGCACCTGCGGCGTGGATCCTGGCCCTCGCCTCCTCGACCTCGGAGAGGCCGTCGTCCCGGACTCCGAGGCGGCGGATGAGCAGCGGCAGGCTGAGGCCCTGGAGGACGAGCGTGGCGAGGATGACACAGAAGGCGAGGAAGACGATGCGCTCCCGACCGGGGAAGGGCAGACCCGCGTCGGTCTGGAGCGGCAGGGCGAGCGCAGCGGCGAGTGACACGGCGCCCCGCATGCCCATCCACGAGACGAGGGCGACCGGCTGCCACGCCGGGTACGGGTCACGCGCACGCACGCCGCGGAAGAGCAGGCGAGGCCCGTAGGTGAACGGGAAGACCCAGGCCACACGGGTCACGATCACGGCGAGACTGACGAGCACCCCCTCCGTCACGAGACGCACGGTGGAGACGTCCGAGAGGCCGTCGAGGACGACCGGGAGCTGGAGGCCGACGAGGACGAAGAGCAGCGAGTTGAGCAGGAAGACGAGGAGCTCCCAGACGGCCGTTCCCTGCAGTCGCACCTGCACGTTGATCAGCTGGGGAGCGCGCCAGCCCATGTAGATGCCGACCGTCACGGCGGCAAGCACCGCCGACACGCCGAGGGCCTCCGCGGGGAGGTAGGCGAAGTAGCCCGTCAGCAACGAAACGGTCAGCTCGGCTGGCGGGTTGTCGAGCCGCCGACGCACGGCCGTGACGACGAAGCCGACCCCCACGCCGACGGCGATGCCGCCCGCGGCGCTCACGAGAAAGGTTAGGCCGGCATCGACCAGCGAGAAGCTCCCCGTGAGAACGGCCGCGACGGCGAAGCGGTAGACGACGAGCGCCGTCGCGTCGTTGATGAGGCTCTCGCCCTCGACCACGGTGATGACCCGCCGCGGCAGGCCGAGGCGCCGCCCGATCGCCGTCGCCGCTACCGCATCCGTCGGCGAGACGACTGCCCCCAGCACAAAGGCCGCCGCCCACGGCAGCCCGTCCACCACTGCGTGGCGCGACGACAGCCACGACGATCGTGGTCGCGAGCACGAGCCCGATCGAGAGCAGGGAGATCGGCCGCACGTTCGCTCGCAGGTCGCGCAGAGACGTGAAGAACGCGGCGGAGTAGAGGATCGGCGGCAGGATCGCCACGAGCACGAGCTCGGGCGGCAGCTCGAGAGTCGGCACGCCCGGAACCATTCCGAGCACGAGCCCTCCGAGAACGAGCAGGATCGGATAGGGGACGCGCAGCCTCGGGGCGAGCGCGAGCAGCCCTGACACGGCGACGAGCAGGCCGAGCAGGACGAGCTCGTTGTGGACGTCGAGCTCCACTCCGTGACGATACGCAAGAGCACCCGCCTGCCCGCAGCCGCCGGAAAGCTGCATCCAGGCCGCCCCGTAGAGTAGGGCCGGTGTGCGGGATCTGCGGCATCGCATCCGTCAGGGGCCGCGTCGATCCCGGTCGGCTCGCGGCCATGAGCAAGACGCTCGCTCACCGCGGCCCGGACAGCGACGGCCTGGTCGTGGAAGGCGGCATCGGCCTCGCCGCGCGGCGCCTCTCGATCATCGACCTCGCGACGGGCGACCAGCCGCTCACGAACGAGGACGGCACGATCACGGTCGTCCAGAACGGCGAGATCCTGAACTTCCGCGAGCTCCGGCGCGAGCTCGAGAGCCGCGGCCACCGCTTCTCGACGAGCGGCGACACGGAGGTGCTCGCCCACCTGTACGAGGAGGAGGGCGACGCCTTCGCCGCTCGGCTGCGCGGCATGTTCGCCCTTGCCGTCTGGGACGCGCGCCGCGAGCGACTCGTGCTCGCGCGCGACCGCTTCGGGATCAAGCCGCTCGTGTACCGCGAAAGGGCCGGCGAGCTCATCTTCGCCTCGGAGCTCCGCGCTCTGCCGCGAGGCGAGATCGACCTCGACGCGCTCGAGGCGTTCCTCGCCACCAGCTCGATCCCAGCGCCGCTCACGATCTTCCGGGGCAGCGCGAAGCTCCCGCCCGGACACCTGCTCGTCTGGGAGCGCGGCACCGTGCGCCTCGAGCGCTACGCCCGCCCGACGCCCGTTCCGGCCGGAGAGGTGCTGAGGGGCAGCGAGCAGGAGCTCGCCGAGGAGCTGCGCCGGCGCCTGCGCGACTCCATGCGCGCGCACCTCGTCAGTGACGTCCCGGTCGGCGTCCTGCTCTCGGGCGGGGTCGACTCGGCGCTCCTCGCCGCCCTCGCCGCGCAGGAGAGCGGCGAGCCTCTGCACACGTTCTCGATCGGCTTCCGCGAGCGCTCGTTCGACGAGCTCGCCGACGCGCGTCTCGTCGCCGAGCGCTACGGCACTGTGCACCACGAGCTCGTCGTCCGCCCGGATGCGGCGCTGCTCCTGCCCGCGCTCGCGCAGGCCTACGACGAGCCCTTTGCCGACTCCTCCGCGCTTCCCACCCTGCTCGTCTCGGAGCTCGCGGCGGGCGAGGTCAAGGTCGCCCTCTCGGGCGAGGGCGGGGACGAGCTCTTCGGTGGGTACTACACCTACGCAGCAGATCTGCTCGCGCTGCGGGCCGGGCGGCTGGCGCGGCTGGCGCGCCCGCTCGTCGAGCTGCTGCCGAGCTCGAGCGAGCGGGCCAGCTTCGACCTCAAGGCCAAGCGCTTCGTGCGGGCTGCCCACCTGCCGCCGCTCGAGCGCCATCAGGGCTGGAAGGAGATCCTCTCCGCGGATGCCCGCGCGGAGCTCACGGGGCGGCGTTCGAGCTTCGACCCGCTCGACTTCGCGCGCGCCCGCTTCGCCGAAACCGAAGGCGCGGAGCTGCTCGCCCGCCTCCAGGACGTCGACCTCGGCCTCTACCTCGCCGACGACCTGCTCGTGAAGACCGACCGGGCCTCCATGGCCCACTCGCTCGAGGTACGCGTGCCGTTCCTGGATACGGCGGTCTCGGAGCTCGCGCTCGCGCTGCCGACGCGCATGAAGGTGCGCGGCCTGCGCAAGAAGGTGCTGTTGCGGCGGGCTGCCGAGCCGCTCGTCCCGCGGGGGATCGTCAGGGGCAGGAAGCGCGGCTTCTCCATTCCTGCCGCCGCCTGGCTGCGCAGCGAGCTCGAGCCCTTCGCCCGCGACACGCTCTCGCACGAGACGCTCCGCCGGCAGGGGTTCTTCGAGCCCGCGGTCGCCCGGCGGCTGATCGACGAGCACGTCGCCGGCAAGGAGGATCGCAGCCGCCAGCTCTGGGGGCTGCTCGCCTTCACCCTCTGGCACGAGCAGCACGTCGAGCGACCGCCGAGCGCCGTCGGGGCAGCGACCCTCCGGCTCGATCCACTGCTCGTCCGGTAGAGCCGACATGCGCGTCTGGATCGACATGACCGCCTCGGCCCACGTGCTCGTCTTCCGGCCGCTGATCGCCCTGCTCCGCGAGCGAGGCGACGAGGTGGAGATCACGGCCCGTGAGTACGCCCAGACTCTTCAGCTGCTGGAGCTGCACGGGCTCGAGGCCGAGGTGCTCGGCCGCCACGGCGGCCGCTCACGGCTCGGCAAAGCACGCTCGCTGACCTCGCGCCTCGGCGCCTTGCGCTCCTGGGCAGCCGGGCGCGCGTTCGACATCGCGCTCGCGCACGGCTCCCACGAGCTGACGCTGACTGCCAGGCGGCTCGGCATCCCCAGCTCGACCACGTTCGACTACGAGTTCGCCTGGCTCCAGCACCAGCTCGGCTGCCGCGCGGCCACGAGGGTCGTCGTCCCCGAATCGATCCCGCCCGAGCGCCTGGAGGGGTACGGCGCCGAGCCGCCCAAGCTCGTCCAGTACCCGGGGCTGAAGGAGGAGTACTACCTCGCCGACTTCGAGCCCGACGCGGCGGTGCTCGAGCCGTGGAGCCTCGATCCGGCTCGCGTGCTCGTCGCTCTCCGCCCGCCCCCCGACGTGTCGCTCTACCACCGGCGCTCGAACCCGCTGTTTCCGCAGGTGCTCGAATACCTCGGCAGCCACGAGGAGGTGCACGCCGTCGTCCTTCCGCGCACCGCGGAGCAACTCGAGTACGTGCGCCGGCTCGATCTGCCCTCGGTGATCCTGCCCGAGCGGGCCGTGGACGCGCAGAGCCTGATCGCGCTCGCGGACGTCGTCGTCTCGGCCGGCGGCACGATGAATCGCGAGGCAGCCGCGCTCGGCGTGCCGGTCTACACCACCTACGGGGGACGCCTGGGCGGGGTCGACGAGGAGTTGATCCGCCAGGGGCGGCTGATCCCGCTCTCGGACCCGCGCGCGCTCGAGCTGCGCAAGCGCGACAGCACGCCTCGCGAGCGAGTCCGCCGGGAGCCGCGGCTCATGCTCGACCTGCTGCTCTCGGCACTCGAGCCGCCGTAGGCGTCGCAGCCTCGACCCACGCGGCATCTTCACCACTCTGACACACTTCGTGCGTCAAACGAGGAGGTTCGGCGTGCGCGGTGGTATTCGACGCAGGGGAGTCGTTGTGGCACTCGCTCTTGCGGCAGCACTCGCCGCAGACGCAAGCGAGGCGAGCCGTCTCGGGACGCCGACGCCGGCGCTGCTCCAGGCCCGCGCCCCCGGCGTCACGGTCAGGCCGCTGATCAGCGTCGGCGACAGGCTGCCGGGCGGTTACCTGTTCGAGTCGATCCCGGACGGGATCTCGGTTCTGCGCCAGTCGGACGATCGCGTCCACCTCTACGTGAACCACGAGACCTCGCTCGTTCCGTTCCCGCCGACGTTCAGCGACTTCACGAATGCCCTCGTCAGCAGGCTCGTCGTCGATCGGCGGAGCCAGCGGCCCCTGAGCGGGTCCTATGTGATCCCGTCGGAGGCGAACTACCAGCGCTTCTGCTCGAACTTCCTCGCCACGAGGGAGCACGGCTTCGGCCGGCCGATCCTCCTGACCAGCGAGGAGGCAACCGACCGCGTGAACCGCAGCGGTGCGGCGGTTCCCGCGGGACCGCTCGCCGAGCAGGCCGGTGTCGTGGTCGCCTACGACATCCGCAACAACCGCTTCAAGCCCGTCTACAGCATGGGCCGTCACAACCACGAGAACGCCGTCGCCATTCCCGGCTACAAGGTCTCGGTCATCCTCTCGGGCGACGACACCTTCAACGCGCCGGCGTCACAGCTCTACCTCTACCTCACTCACGGCGCGAACGGCGTCATGAACGACGCGGGTGCGCTCTACGGGTTCAAGTCGGACGACCCCGCGGTGAACGACTACGGCGACCTGACAGGCTCGAGGAGCGTCTCGGGATCGTTCGTCCGGGTGCCCGTGGCGATCGCGCTCGGCGAGCAGGACGCGCTCGAGACGTGGTCGAACGCCAACGGCATCTTCCAGTTCATTCGGGTCGAGGACATCGCGTACGACCGGAATCGCACCAACGTCGTCTACGTCGCCGACACCGGCGAGCCTCGCGCGATTCCGGACTCCGCCACAGGGCGGCTACGTCGCGGGCCGAGCGGTACGCAGGGCCCCTACCCGAACGGGCGGATCTTCCGACTGGAGCTCGACCGCAAGAACCCGCTCCGGGTGCGGAGCCTGTCCGTCCTCATCGACGGGGACGCCCGGGGCGCCGCGGGCGCGGGCGATGTCTCACTCATCCACAATCCGGACAACCTCGAGACGACGCGCCGGGCGCTCTTGATCCAGGAGGATCCCGGCAGCCAGAACCAGTACAGGGCGGGCGACCCCAACGGCACGAGTGCCAGGATCTGGCGCTATGACCTGACTCAGCGAAGTCTGACCGAGGTCGCCCGCGTCGACCAGACGCTCGATCCAGCTGCGCAGCTCGGGAACTGGGAGTCCTCCGGCATCGTGGACGCCTCGGCCTCCTTCGGGCCCGGGTGGTTCTACACGAATGTCCAGGCTCACTCCCTCCTGCTCCAGCAGGAGAGAAGGGACGGGATCACGTTCAAACGGGAAGGCGGCCAGCTACTGCTGATCCGGATCCCGGGCACATGAACGCGCCTCGAGGCGCGACAGCACTCACTCGACGCTAGAGACAGCGCCCTCGGCGACCTCGGCGACCTCGGCGCGCTGCGGCTCGCGCACGATGCTCGCGAGCCTCGCCACGAGCTGGAGCGTGTCCCCCTCGTGCACGAGCCGCTCGAGCTCGTCGAGCTCGGCGTCGAGCCAGGCGGGATCGAGCGCCGGCGAGGTGACGCCAAGGATCTTCGGGTGCACGGTCGGGGTCACGTTCTCGTCCTCGCTCCAGAGCTCCTCGTGCAGCTTCTCGCCCGCGCGGGCGCCGACGAACTCGATGCGGACGTCACGCTCGGGCTCCTTGCCCGAGAGCCGCACCATGTTCCGCGCCAGGTCGACGATCTTCACCGGCTCGCCCATGTCGAGCACGAAGATCTGCCCCCGCGCGCCGATCGCGCCGGCCTGCACGACGAGGGAAGCTGCCTCGGGGATGGTCATGAAGAAGCGCGTCATCTCGGGGTGGGTGACCGTCACGGGCCCGCCGCGCTCGATCTGGCGGCGGAAGATCGGGATTACGCTTCCGGATGAGCCGAGCACGTTGCCGAAGCGAACGGCGACGAAGCGTGTGGCGATGTCGCTGCGCGAGCCGTAGGCGGCGACGATCCACTCGCACAGCGCCTTGCACTGGCCGTAGACGGCGCGAGGGTTCAGCGCCTTGTCGGTCGAGATGAGGACGAAGCGCTCGGCCCCGAACTCGGTCGCGACCTCGGCCACGATCTTCGTCGCGAGCACGTTGTTGCGCACCGACTCGAGCGGGTTCGCCTCCATCAGCGGGACGTGCTTGTAGGCCGCGGCGTGGAAGACGACCGCAGGGCGGTAGCTGCGGAAGACCTGGCGCAGCTTGACCCGGTTGCCCACGTCGGCGAGCACCGGCACACCGGCCGGGAAGCCGCGCTCGTCCACGAGCTCCCGCTCGATCTCGAAGAGCGCGCGCTCGGAGTTGTCGACGAGCACGAGCCGGGCGGCGCCGAGCCGGGCGATCTGACGGCAGAGCTCCGACCCGATCGAGCCGCCCGCCCCCGTCACGAGCACGGATCGGCCTCGGAGGTAGGCGGCGATCGACTCGAGATCGACCTCCACCGGCTCCCGGCCGAGCACGTCCTCCACCTGCACGGGGCGGATCTGGCCCGCGAGGTTGACGTCGCCCGAGATGAGCTCGTGCAGCCCCGGGAGCGTCTTGACGGCGACGCCCTCTTCCCGCGCCGCGTCGACGACCTTGCGGCGCACTTCTCCCGAGGCGGAGGGAATCGCGATCAGCACCTCGTCGGGCCGGTTGTCGCGGAGGATGTGGGGCAGCTCGTCGGTCGTTCCGAGCACCCGCACGCCGTGCAGGCGCATGTTGCGCTTGCGCGGATCGTCGTCGACGAGGCCGATCGGCGTGGCGTCCAGCGCCCGCGAGCGCTGGAGCTCACGGATCACGAGCTGCCCCGCGTCGCCGGCTCCGACGACGACGACCTCTCGGCCGCGTGCCATCAACGCGCCGGGCGGCGGGCGCTCCATCACCGTCCGGGCCAGCATCCGCGAGGTGGCGACGAACGCGATCAGCAGCAGGACGTCGATCCCGGCGACTGCTCGAGGAATGCGCACCTCGTGCAGCGGGATGAAGTAGAAGACGAGGTAGGTGAGGAGCGAGGCGACGACCACGCCGCGCGCCGCACCCCACATGTCCCGGGTCGAGACGTAGCGCCACCAGCGGTTGTAGAAGCCGAAGACGACGAAGACTCCGAGCTTGAGGACAACGACGAGCGCAACGGTGCGCCAGCCGAGGTAGTCCTCGTAGTAGGCGGGCAGCGTGAGCTGGTCGAACCGCAGCTTGAAGGCCAGGAACCACGCGAGCGCGATCAGCGCCCCGTCGGCGGCGAGCTGCCAGATGCGGTGGCGGTTGACGGGGATCACGGCACGGGCGCCACGCTCAGGGCGGCCGCGACGGTGTCGACGACGCGCCCCTGCTGCTCGGGGGCGATGCCGGCCCAGAGCGGGATGGAGAAGTTCTCGGCGGCCACGCGCTCGGTCACGGGCAGCGATCCCTCGGAGTAGCCCAGGTAGCGCAGGGCGGGCTGGAGATGCAGCGGCGGCAGGTAGTACTGGCCGCTGCCGATCCCCGCCTCGCGGAGGACGGCGCGGATGCGGTCGCGCTCGGGAGAGCGGCAGACGAAGAGGTGGTAGACGTGGCCCGGCTCGTCCACGGGTAGCTCGCAGAGCTCGCCGAGGCCGAGCTCGGCGTACCGCGCGGCCGCCTCCCGGCGGGCGAGGTTCCAGCCGTCCAGATGCGTGAGGAAGATGCGCAGGGCGGCGGCCTGGATCTCGTCGAGGCGCGAGTTCGTGCCCACGTACTCGAAGATCACCTTGTCGCGCGAGCCGTGGAAGGCGAGCATGCGCACGCGCTCGCCGAGCTCCTGCTCCATGACGGCGACGAGCCCGCCGTCCCCGAGCCCGAACAGGTTCTTGGTCGGGTAGAAGCTGAAGGTCGAGGCGACGCCCGTGGTGGCGATGCCCGGGGCGCCGAAGGCCTGTGCCGCGTCCTCGACGATGGGCAGGTCGAGCTCGGCCAGGGCGCCGAGCGGCGCCGGGCGACCGAAGAGGTGCACTGGCATGATCGCCTTCGTGCGCGGGGTGATGCGGTCGGCGACGTCGGCCGGGTCGAGGTTAAGGGTGGAGGGATCGATGTCCGCGAAGACCGGTGTGGCGCCGCAGCGGGCAATCGACTCCGCGGTCGCGTAGAAGGTGAAGGCGGGGCAGACGACCTCGTCCCCCGGGCCGATGCCGAGCGCCTCGAGCACGAGCACGAGCGCATCCGTGCCGTTGGCGACGCCGATCGCCTCCGGCACGCCCAGGTGAGCCGCCGCCTCCCGCTCGAAGGCCTTGACGTTCGGCCCGCGCACGAAACGGCCGTCTTCGAGGACGTCCGCGAACGCTGCCTTCAGCTCGGGCACGAGCGGCGCGTACTGCGCCTTGACGTCGACGAGGGGGATCGGGGGCACGGCGTGGGAGTCTAGACGGCGGATCGATTGTGCAGGGAGCGGCGGAGGCGCAGAGCCAGGTAGAGCGCCAGCGCGACCACTCCCGCCACGATCGCGTAATCGATGTAGCGGAAGGCGTGGTGGAAGCTCTCCCAGCGGGAGCCGAGCGCCCAGCCGATGCCGGCGAGGGCGACGCACCAGAGCGTCGAGCCGACGGTGGTGAGGACGGTGTAGCGCCCCAGTGGGTGCCGGAAGACACCCGCCGGGATCGAGATGAACGAGCGCGCGACCGGCGTCACGCGGCCGACGAGGACGGCCAGGTCGCCGAAGCGGTCGAACCAGCGCTCGGCCCGATCGAGCTGCGAGGGCCCGAGGTGGAGCCAGCGGCCGCGACGTTCGAGAAACGGCCGGCCGCCGTAGAGGCCCAGCACCCAGCCTCCGAGCGAGCCGAGCGTGTAGCCGAGCGAGCCGGCAGCGACGACGGCGAGGAAGGCCGGCAGGCCCGTCGAGATGCGCTCGCCGAAGAGGACGACGTCCTGTCCGGCGAAGGCGCCGGCAGCGACGGCGCCCCCGTAGACCATGACGAGCTCGCTCGCTGCGGGGAGCACGGCGTCCACGAGCATGAGTAGGAAGATCGCGTAGAGCCCCTGATCCCCGATCAGCTCCGTGATCCCATCGGTGATCGAGCTGAGGACCGACGCCAGCGGCACCGGTAGTAACCCTACCGGTGGCTCTGGCGGGCGACGGCCCGCCGGAGCGTGAGCGGCGCCGTGAGCGAGCTCGCGCCGATCTCCGTCTGCGCCGCGACGCGCACGACGTAGCTGCCGGCGCCGGCGAAGCCCGCCGCCGCGCGCCCGTCCCACTCGATCGTGTGCGTGCCCGGCGCGAGCGTCGTGCGGGCAACGAGAGCGGACACGGCGCCCGCGCGCGTCTCGATCGTCACCCGGATGTTGGCGAGCCGCGTGACGGTGAAGCGCGCGCGCAGACGCTCACCGGCCGGCCCCACGCGTACGAGCGCCGGGGTGGCAGTCAGGGCGGCGAGCGTCCGGTCGACGACGAAGAGGCGCTCGGCGAGGGAGGGCTGCGCCGCGTCGTCGATGGCGCTCACGCTGAAGCGCCACGTCCCCTCGGGCTCGGGTGTCCCATCCGGCTTGAGCCCCGTCCAGGTGAGGGGATAGACGCCGGCGGGCTTGTCGGCGGTCTCGAGCGGGCGCGGGACGCGGTCGGGCCCAGTCAGCGTCGCCGTCACCCGGGCCGGGCGCACGAGCTCGTAGGCGAGCGTCTGCGTCTCGGCGACGCCGTCGCCGTTCGGCGACAGCACGGGCTCGGTCGGAGGAGGCGCGTACACACCGCCGTAAAGCACGAACAGGCCCTCCGAGACGGCGCGCTCCCCAGCGGGGTCGGACGGCCGGTTGAGCAGCGTCCCGTCGAAGGCCATGGTGGAGGAGCCGCCCCCGTCGAGGCCCGATGCCGTCACGGCGCCGAGGCGGACGAGCGCCTGGGCGAGGTCGAAGTTGGTCATCCCGACGCTGTAGCCGGGCTGGCGGCCGTCCACGACGACGAGGATGATCCGCCCGTCGGCGAGCTGGCCGACAGCCGTGCGCGGGTTGCGCGCGAGCTGGTCGGTCGAGAAGAACTCGAAGTGCCGGAAGACGGGCTTGCCCGCGCGCACGAGCGCCGGCCCGCCGCCGATGGCGTCCACGATGCCCTTCCAGTCGGGGTTCAGGAGCAGGCGCGCGACGAAGGGGCCGCCGACCGGCGCCTCGGCCGTCAGCCGCGTCGCGCCCGTCCCGCGCGCCACGACGACCGCGCCGCCGGGCGGGATCGGCGTCCCGCCGCCCTGGCGAATCTCCCCCACGGTGCCGGTCAGGTCGATGTTCGGGGTGGCGGGTGGATACAGGGGCAGCACCGCCTCGGTGGCGCCGCTCCCGGCCGGAGTCGTCGGTCCCCAGGCGGACGTGAAGAGCGACACACCGTTCGGGCCGGGCGGCAGGTTCAGGAGGAGCGCGCGCCTTTGCCCGCTGCCGCGCCACGTGGCGAAGACCTTCACGCGCTCGACCTGCAGCGAGCCGTCGGCGCCGATGCCGATGCTCGAGCGGTCGGGGGAAGGCGACCGTGCGAGCGCGCCCGACTGCAGAAGGACGCCGCTCGGCAGCCCGTCCTCGCGGAAGAGGTCGCCGTTCACGCCTGCCGTCGTCGCCCCCGTCACCGCGCGCTGCATGGCGGTCACCCGCTCGAGGCCGACGATGGCGCCGTTCGAGAGCACAGGCTTCAGGCTGTAGAGGCCGCCCGGCTTCGGTGCGAGGAGTACGTGGATGGCCACCGGCCCCTGCGAGGTGAACTGCACCTGGCGCTCGTAGGTGACGCCCGGCATGAGCAGGGTGCGCGCCGCCTGAGCGGGAGCAGCGGCGAATCCGGCGACGAGCGCCGTAATGAGGAGCTTGCGGAGCACGACCCGCGACCGTAGCCCAAGCACCGGGCGGGGGCTGTGGGATTTACACGATGCAAACAGGGCGCCTGCCCAGGTGCTCGATCCCGAGACCTGACCCCCAGCTCCCGTGCAGGTGTTCGATCCTGAGACCTGCCCCCGTCCTGTTGCTCCATCGCCGTTGAGGCGCAACCGGAGATTGCGCGTCCAATGTCCGGAGATCAGAGGCAGCTGGAAGCCGACCGCCGCGCGATAGCCCGGCGGCAGGCACGCTCTGGACGTGGCCTGAAGGGCTGCTCTACCTCGAGCAGCTGCTCATGGCCGAAGCCCGGCTTGCCCGGGCGGGAGGCCAAGCCGCTGCTCAGGAACAGCACTCTGCAAGGGAAGGGGGGCTCGTGGGGGGAAACCGCAGGTTTCCCCCCGCGGGCTCAAAGCCGCGCGCCACCAGCACGAGCGCAAGGGTGCCCCGCGTCTGCCCACGGCGCGGGTAGAACTGCGTCACGAGCGTCCGGTGGTTGGGTGCGGTGACGCGCAGGTGGATGTGCGGCGGCCGGCTCTCGTACGCGCGCGGGACGTTGCTCGTGAAGCGGTAGGCGCCCGTCCGGCTCGAGATCACGGTGGCGCGATGCGCGGCGTCGTAGCGCCCGTTCGGGCCGACGAGCCAGAGCTCGATGCGTGCGCCGGCGATGGGCTTGCAGTCGCGCAGCGAGCGAACGACGCCCGTGAGCACCTGGCCGCTCCCGACGGAGGAGCGCCGCGGTGCGTTCGGGACGTAGAACGGGCCGAGCGCGTCGGCGCGAGTGGGTTGACAGGCCTGCTGGGGGGCGGCCGGGAGACCGAGCGCGACGGCCGCCAGAAGGCCCGCAAGCATCAGTTCCACACCTTCACGTCGCGGTAGAGCGTATCGCGCTGAACAGGCGTTTTGCCAAGCGCCCGGATCAGGTGCACGAGCTCCTCCGTGGAGGTTCGGTGTGTGGTGCCGGCGGCGGAGACGACGTTCTCCTCGATCATCACCGAGCCCATGTCGTCGGCGCCGAAGCCGAGCGCGACCTGGCCGATCTTGAGCCCCTGCGTCACCCACGAGGACTGGATGTGGTCGACGTTGTCGAGGTAGATGCGGCTGACCGCCTGGGTCAGCAGGTACTCGAACGAGGTCGGGTGGTGCTCGACCTTGGCGTCGAGGCGCGTGCCGTCGGGCTGGAACGTCCAGGAGATGAAGGCGCGGAAGCCGCGCGTCTCGTCCTGCAGGTCGCGGATCCGCCGCATGTGCTCGACGCGCTCGGCAAGCGTTTCGACGTGGCCGTACATCATCGTCGCCGTCGTCGACATGCCGAGGCGGTGCGCGTGGCGCATGACGTCGAGCCACTCGTCGGAGCGCGTCTTCTTCGGCGCGATCACGTCGCGCACGCGGTCGACGAGAATCTCGGCTCCGCCGCCCGGGATCGAGTCGAGGCCGGCGTCGCGCAGACGCGAGAGCGTCTCCCACACGGTGAGCTTCGAGCGGCGGGCGATGTGCTGGATCTCGGGCGGCGAGAGGGCGTGGAGGTGGATCGGGTAGCGGGCCTTGATCGAGCGGAAGAGATCCTCGTAGTAGTCGAGCGCCAGATCGGGGTGATGGCCGCCCTGCATCAGCAGGCCCGTCCCGCCCATCGCGAGCGTCTCCTCGATCTTCTTGAAGATGACGGGCTTCGGCAGCAGATACCCCTCACGGCGGTCGCCCGGCCGGCGGTAGAAGGCGCAGAAGTCGCAGTCGGTGACGCAGACATTCGTGTAGTTGAGGTTGCGGTCGATGATGAACGTGATCCGGTCGGGATCGGTCTTGCGCCGGCGCAGCTCGTCGGCCGTGCGCCCGACCGCGACGAGCTCGTGCGACTCGAGCAGCGTGAGCGCGTCGGCGTCGGAGATGCGCTCCCCGGCGTGCGCGCGCTCGAGCACGTCCCGCACGGGCATGTCAGGGGGTCTGACCCCTGTTCTGGGACGGCTGCGCTCGACGAAGCGGAGCTCTGGAACGCGCTCGAGCTCGCCCGCCTCGACCGCCAGCTCGAGGAAGCGCACGAGGCCCTGGCGCTCCCGCTCGCCGAAGCTGAAGCGGAGCTTCTCGAAGTAGCGCGCGAGGAAACCGGCCGGATACCCGTAGCGCTCGGCGGCCTCGGCGGCCAGCAGCTCCGGCTCGACGCGCGCCTGCCGCACGGAGGCAACGAGCGCGTCCTCGAGCTCCGTGAGCCCGGCGGCGACGGGCTCGGGAGCGGCCCACACCGCGAAGACCATCGGCAGGCCGGTTCGCTCGAGCCAGAGACGGCCGAGATCGTGATGCGGTGTCGGATCCTCGAAGGCGCTGCGCAGAGCTGCGTCGCCGATCAGCAGGGTGGCGTCCGCCTCCTCGCCGAGCGGCACGTGCGCCGCCTGGGGAAAGAGAACCTTCGTCAGCACGACGGAGGTGGCGCTCTCGGGCGTCACGGCCACGCTGCGCACGCGCGCGAGCGGGCGGCGCGAGACGAGCTGGATCGAGTCGACTGCCCCCTCGGAGGAGACGCAGAGCCGCGGCAGCAGGAGCAGCCGGTCGGCGTTCCGCGCCCACTCGATCGACGAGATGGGCGCAAGGTCGAGCTCACTGTCGAGGAGCAGGCGGTTGAGCGCGGTCGGGACGCCGGCGACCTCCTCGACCTCGGCCTTCAGGCGGTGGAAGACGGGCGCCATGTTGGCGTAGGCGATGCGGCCCAGGCGGATCACGAGCCCTCCCAGCGGAAAAAGGAGACGAGATTGCCGTCGAGATCGAGCGCCGCGAACTCCCGCGTGCCGAAGTCCGTCCTGGAGACACCGCCTCTCGAGACCGGGTGGAGCACGTCCGCCTCCGTCAGCTCCTCGTAGAGCTCGTCGACGCCCTCGACGCTGATGCGGCAGCTCGCCGTGCCGGCAATGAAGGACTCCGCGCCCGAGCACACGGGCTCCTTGCGCGAGTCACGCTCGCGCCAGCTCTCGTCGCTCGCCTCCCACAGGTGGATCACCGCGTCGTCCCGCCGCATCACCGCGAAGCCGCCGTCGTGGTGAAGCACCTCGAACCCGAGCCGGTCGCGGTAGAACGGGACTGCCGAGGCCGCGTCGCGCACCGGCAGGGCGGGAATCGTCTGACCAAGCTTCACCAGCGCCGGAGCTCGTTGTAGAGCGTGTCGCGCTGCACGGGCACGCGCCCGGCCTCGCGCACGTAGCGCACGAGCTCCTCGATCTTCTGCTCGGTCTCGGTGACAGCACCCGCCGCATGGAAGATCTGCTCGCGCACGACGGTGCCCTGCACGTCGTTGGCGCCGAAGTGGAGCGCGACCGCCGCGAGCGGCATCCCCATCATGATCCAGTAGGCCTTGACGTTCGGGATGTTGTCGAGCATGAGGCGCGAGACGGCAATCATCTTGAGGTCGTCCGAACCGGTCGTGTGCCGCCAGCCGCGCCGCTCGAAGACCGTATTCTCGGGGTGGAAGGCGAGCGGGATGAAGGCGAGGAAGCCTCCGGTGCGATCCTGCTGCTCCCGCAGCCGCAGCAGGTGGTCGATGCGCTCCTCGTAGGTCTCGACGTGCCCGTAGAGCATGGTGCAGTGCGTCGGGATGCCGAGCCGGTGCGCGGTGTCGTGGGTGTGGAACCAGACCTCGGGAGCCTCCTTGCCGGGCGCGATCAGCGCGCGCACGCGTGGGGCGAAGACCTCGGCGCCTCCGCCCGGCAGCGAGCCGAGCCCGGCGGCCTTGAGCTCGCGCAGCACCTCCTCGTGGGTCAGGCCGGAAAGCGTCGTCATGTGGTGGATCTCGCTCGCCGTGTAGAGCTTGAGGTGGACGTCCGGCAGCGCCTCGTGCAGCGCGCGCGTCGTCTCGACGTAGAACTCGAACGGCACGTGCGGGTTCTCGCCGTTCACCATGTGGATCTCGGTGAAACCGGTCAGCTCGCGCTGACGCACGGCGTCCTCGACGAGGTCGCCGGTCGAGATCGTGTAGGCCTGCTCCTGCCGCTGCGTCGCCGCGAAGGCGCAGAACTTGCACTTCACGCGGCAGACGTTCGTCTGGTTGAGGTAGAGGTTCTGGACGAAGTAGACCTCGTCGGTGCCCCCGCGCACGCGGCGCGCCAGGTCGGCCAGCTCGCCGAGGGCGAGCAGATCGTCCGTCTCGAGCAGGGCGAGTCCGTCCTCGAGCGAGAGGCGCTCGTTCGCCTCCACGCGGGCGCGGATGGAATCGAGGGTGGAAAGGCGCTCGGCGACGACCATGGGTAGCTCAGCGGCTCCGGGTGACGACTGCATCGGTCAGGGTCTCGAGCTCCTCGCGGCGCAGCTCTCCGTTCAGACAGGCGCGCGCCCTTCGAGCATAGTCGAGGGCCACCACCCTGGAGCGCTCCAGAGCCCCCGTCGCGGCCACCCGGAGGAGCGCGCCGTCGGCCGGACCGCCGGCGAGTGCGCGGCGCACGACCTCGTCCTCGCGCGCTGCGAGGAGGAGGGGAAGCGTGGGCGTGCCCTCGCGCAGGTCGGCACCCGCGACCTTGCCCGTCTCGATCGTCGTGCCCGAGCAGTCGAGGATGTCGTCCACGATCTGGAAGGCGACCCCGAGCGCGAGCCCGAAACGGCCGAGCTGCGCATCGCGGCCGCCCAGCAGGCACGCCGCCTGAAAGAGCGCGCCCGTCTTCAGGGCGCAGCGCTCGAGGTAGGCCTCGATGGGCGTGTCCGGGTCGTGCGCCTGGCGGCGCTGCAGCGTCTCGCCGCGGGCGAGCGCGAGCGAGGTGTCGGCGAGGACAGAGACGGCGCGCGCATCCCCGTCCGCGGCCAGCTCGGCGAAGGCGCGCGCGAAGAGGTAGTCGCCCGTGGCGCGGGCAGCGTCGGGTCCGAACGCCGACCAGGCGGCGGCGCGGCCGCGGCGGAACTCGGCACCGTCGATCAGGTCGTCGTGGACGAGGGTCGCCATGTGCACGAGCTCGACGGCGACGCCGGCCGCGAGAGGCGAGGGTGCGCCGGGCGGCGAGGCCAGGTAGACGAGCAGGGGCCGCAGCCGCTTTCCGCCCGCGGCGAGCGCCTCCGCGCCAACGGCGGCGACCGTGCCGCGGTGGCTCGAGACCGCAGCCTCGAGGCGCTCCTCGAGCGCCTCCAGGTAGGCGTCGAGGCCGGGCGTCTCGCGGATCCCTGCGAGCGCCGTCACCTACACAGCCTCCCCGACATGAAGCGCGACGATGCCGCCGGCCAGGAGGTGGAAGCGGACGCGCCGAAACCCTGCCTGCTCGATCACAAGGCGCAGTGGATGCGGGCCGGGGAAGCGCCGCACGCTGGCCGGGAGGTACGTGTAGGCAGCGCCGCCGGGAAGCACCTTCCCCAGCATCGGCACGAGGCGGTCGAACCAGAGGCGGTAGAACGCGCCGAGCACCCCCGAGGGCTGCGTGATCTCGAGAATGCCCAGTCGCCCGTCCGGCCGCAGCACCCGGCGCAGCTCGCCGAGCGCGCCATCGAGATCCGGCACGTTCCGTACGCCGAAGCCGACCGTGACCGCGTCGAAGCTCCCGTCGGCGAAGGGCAGCGCCAGCACGTCGCCCCGCACCCACTCGAGCCCGGGCGCCTTGCGCCGCGCGCGCTCGAGCATGCGCTCGGAGAAGTCGAGCCCGACGACGCGCCCGCCCGCCCGCGCCCCCGCCAGCGCGAGCTCACCCGTGCCGCAGCAGGCGTCGAGAACGCGGTCTCCCGGGTGCACGACCTCGGCCGCCGTCCGCCGGCGCCAGCGCCTGTCGAGGCCGGCCGTCATGACGCCGTTCATGGCGTCGTAGATCGGTGCGATGCGGTCGAACATCGTGCGGACGGCCTCCGGCTCGAGCCGGCCGGTCTCGAACGAGGCCGTCACTGTCCCCACCGCCGCGTGAGGACGTGCTCGACGCCGAGCTGATCGAGGCAGCGGCCGACCACGAAGTCGACGAGGTCGTCGATCGACTCCGCCCCGTGGTAGAAGCCCGGTGCGGCAAAGAGGATGACCGCGCCCGCCTGCCGGAGACGCAGCATGTTCTCGAGGTGGATGGTGGAGAGCGGTGTCTCGCGCGGCACGAGCACGAGCTTGCGCCCCTCCTTGAGCGCGACGCTGACCGCGCGGTGGATGAGGTTCGCCATGGCACCCGTCGCGACCGTGCCCACCGTACCCATGGAGCACGGGCAGACGACGTAGGCGTCGACTCGCGCCGAGCCGCTCGCATAGGGCGACTTCCAGTCCTGGGGGTCGTAGACCGTGACTGCCTCACCGGCGCCCTCGGCCAGGCGCGCGAGCACCTCGTCGCGTGGGAGCGTGGCGTCCCGGTACAGCTCCGTGGCGAGCACCTCCACCCCTGCCGCGGAGGCGCACAACCCGACCTCGCAGTCCGCGCCCGTCAGCGCCTCGAGCAGGCGCGCCGCGTAGGGCGCCCCCGAGGCGCCGGTTATACCGAGGAAGACGCGCACATTGGGCCCGCGTGCGCCACGAGACGACTAACCCTCGCCCTTGGAGGCGTCGAGGAAGACGGCGAGGTTCTGCAGGTTCTCCCGACCGAGCGAGGCGAACTGCGGCATCCGGTTGTTGCCGAACTCGGCCGGATTGGCGACGTAGCGGCGGAAGTAGTCGACCCCCTTGCCACCCTCCGCGCCGATCGCCGTCAACTCGGGGGCGCCGGCGTTCTGCGAGCCCGCGCCGAGGTAGATGTGGCACTGGCCGCAGTTCGACTCCTGGAAGATCATCGCGCCCGGGCGCGCCGTCTCGGGCAGGTTGTTGCGAGCTACCCAGGTGTCGGTGAGACCCTCGCCGCCCGTGCCGAGCGACTCGCGCGCGCTCGCGCCCTTGTAGGTGAGGACGCCCATCGAGAGCACGACGAGGATCGCCGCCACGACCGCCACGGGACGCCGCAGCAGCCGGCGCTCTCGCCGGATGTCGATGAAGGGCAGCGCGATCAGGAGCACGAGCAGGATCGTCGGGATGCCGACGGTGCCGAGAATGACCGAGTCGGGCCACTTGAAGATCCGCAGGAGGTAGAAGAGGAAGTAGAAGTACCAGTCCGGCCGCGGCACGAAGTTGGTCGTACCGGGGTCTGCCTCCTCCGAGTAGAGCGGCCCGAGGAGCCCTGCCTCGGTGCCGTCGGTGCCGTCCGGGATCGAGTACCGCCAGATCACCGAGAGCACGATCGACATCGCCACGACGACGAAGCTCATGAGCGTGTCGTGCCAGATGGCGAAGGGGAAGAACGGCTTGCCCTCTCGCTGGACGTCTTCCTTGTAGCGCTGGTGCTGCGAGCGGCGCTCCTGGAGGCGGCGGCTAGGGGCGCTCACCGGCCTACCCTCGAGCGCGAGCCGGGGCGCACGAGGCCGGCGCGCGCGCCGTTGCGTCCGTTGCTCGTCGGAGCGCCGTCCTCGGGACCGCGCTCACGTCCGGCGGCCTCCGGCGACCACGGCGGGGAGCTCACGCCGAGCCGGATCACGAGGTACAGGTGGAGGCCGATCAGCCCGGCGATGGCGCCCGGGAGGACGAGCATGTGCAGCGAGTAGAAACGGCTCAACGTGTCGGTTCCGATCTCTGCCCCGCCCTGCAGGAACTGGGCCAGGAAGGGGCCGAGGATGGGCGCCGTGCCGTTGATGTTGATGCCGACCACGCTCGCCCAGTACGCCGTCTGATCCCACGGCAGCAGGTAGCCGGTAAAGCCCTCGCCGAGCCCCATCGCAAGCAGCAGCACACCGACGATCCAGTTGAGCTCGCGCGGGTACTTGTAGGCGCCGAACAGGAACACCCGCGCCATGTGGAAGAACATCAGGATGATGAAGAGGCTCGCGCCCCACTTGTGCATGCCGCGCACGAGCCAGCCGAGCGTGATGTCGTTCGTGATGCGCTGGATCGACTGGTAGGCGCTCTCCGGGTCGGGCTTGTAGTACATGGCCAGGATCACGCCCGTGATCGCCTGCACGATGAACGCGGTGAGCGTGGCCGAGCCGAGCGTCTGCATCCAGTTGATGTCGTGCGGCACCTTGCGGAAGAGGAAGTACTTGACACCGCCGACGAGGCCCGAGCGCTCCTCGAGCCAGTCGACCGGATAGAGCATGGTGCGCTCGAGCGCCTGGCGGCGGGGGGACTTGAGCCGGCGGGCCGTCGCCATTACCTGGGCGCCTCGATCGGATAGAGCCAGGCCGAGGGGCCGGCGACGTGCACGCCGGGGGTGGCGATGCCGTACTTGGCAAGCCGAGCCGAGCGCCCGGCGCCCTCCACCCGGTCGACGCTGAAGGTCTCACCGAGCACGAGGCGCTCGCCGCGGATGGAGAACTCGTAGCGGTCGAGCGCTCGTACGGGCGGGCCGGCCGTACGGTTGCCCTCGGGGTCGTACTGGCCGCCGTGGCACGGGCAGCCGAAGCCCGCGGGGCTGCTCGGGATGCGCCGCACGAGCGCCCCGCGCACGCTCTCCTCCTGTGCGTTCTCGGTGTCCACCGGGCCGTTCGCCTGCACGGGGCAGCCGAGGTGGACACAGCGGCTCGAGAGCACGGTGAAGCTCGGCGTTCCGTCGAGCTCGCCGTTGTTGCGCACGAACGCTGTACGCCGGGACACTTCCCCCTCCTCGGGATTGGACAGGAAGGTGGTGATGCGCCATTGCCCGACCGGGAAGTCATCCACCGCGCCGACGTCGATCTGCTCCTTCCGCTGGCCCTTGAAGGCGGGCAGCACCATGAAGCCGAGCGAGGGCAGGGTGAGCATGGCGCCGATCAGGCCGCCGACACCGACCGTGGCGCCCTCGAGGAAGCGGCTGCGCGGGAAGCGATCGAGCTCCTCCTCGTCGGCGACGGGAGCGCCCGCCTCGCCGACGTTGGCGGGCACGGGGGCGGCGGCAGGGGCGATCTCGCGCCGCTCGGGCGGGACATCGACCACGTGTCCGCGCAGGTCGCTCGACGCGTCGCGGATCCAGAGGAAGCCGAAAACGAGGGTGAGCAGGGCTCCCAGGCCGGCTACCAGCCAGCCGAGCACGCTGCCGAGCAGGAGGATCGCGATTCCGACAGCGAAGCCGATCGGCCACAGGGTTGGCCTCGGCCCGTGCTCACCTTCGTGCTGTGACACCCGCTCCCTTGCTCCCTTCCGGCGCCTGCGCGCCCTCCTCTGGATTCAATCTTCCCACAGCCGCGCTCGTCAACGACGTAACAGTTGTCGCAACGGACGCCGGCGGGAGCCGTTTCGCGCAGAGTCGCCCTCGCCGATCCCGTACTCGCTCCAGCGCCTGTCGACGAGCTCCTTGACCTCGTCGCTCATGACGATCTCCTCCGGCCACGGGCGTGCGCCCTCCGCTGGTCCCTTGTGGGTCGCGTCGATGCCGAGCTTGCCGCCGTAGAAGGGCAGCGTGGGCGCGTGGTCGAGGTGGTCGAGTGGGCCCTCAGTGAGCACGAGATCCCGCTTGGGATCGACGTTCGCGCACACGCGGAAGAAAACGTCCTCGTAGTCGTGGACGTCGACCCATTCGTCCACGACGACGACCGACTTCGAGAGGCTGAGCATGCCGAGCCCCCAGACCGCGTGCATGATCTTGCGCGCGTGGCCGGGGTAGGCCTTACGCACCGAGACGATCACGCAGTTGTGGAAGGCACCCGCGGCCGGGAGGTCGTAGTCGACGATCTCCGGCACGCTCATGCGCACGGCCGGCAAGAAGATGCGCTCGGTCGCCTTGCCGAGCCAGGCGTCTTCCGCGGGCGGCTTGCCGACCACGATCGAGGGGTAGATGGCACCGCGCCGCATCGTGATCGCCGTGAGATGGAAGGCCGGAAACGGCTCGGCGGGCGAGTAGTACCCGGTGTGGTCGCCGAAGGGCCCCTCGGTCACGAGCTCGCCTCGGGCGATGTAGCCCTCGAGCACGATCTCCGCCCGAGCGGGCACCGCGAGGTCGACGGTCTTGGCCGGTACGAGCTCGACCGGCTCGCCGCGCAGGAAGCCCGCGAGCATGAACTCATCGATGTGCTTGGGCAGGGGGGCAGAGGCCGAGTAGGCGGTTACCGGGTCGAGGCCGAGCGCCACTGCCACGTCCAGCCGCTCCCCCATACCGCGCCAGTCCGCGGCGCCGTCCTTGTGGATCTGCCAGTGCATCGCCGTCGTGCGCTGGTCGAGTACCTGCATCCGGTACATGCCGACGTTGCGCGTCCCGGAGCGCGGATCGCGGGTGATGACGGCCGGCAGGGTGATGAAAGGCGCGGGGTCCCCCGGCCAGCAGCGCTGGATCGGGAGCAGGTCGAGGTCGACCTCGTCACCGGTGAGCACGACCTCCTGACACGGCGCGTCGCGCACCTCCTTCGGCATCGAGTCGGAGATCGACTTCAGCTTGCGTAGGCCGCGCACCTTCTCGGCGAGCCCCTGCGGCGGCTGCATCTCGATCACGTCCTGGAGCTTCTGCGCGACCTCGTCGAGGTGCGAGACGCCGAAGGCCATGCACATGCGCCGCTCGGTGCCGAACTGGTTGACGAGGAGCGAGTGGCTCGCGCCTTTCGGATTCGTGAAGAGGAGGGCGGGGCCCCCGGCCTTCACCGTGCGGTCGACGATCTCCGTCGCTTCGAGGTCGGGATCGACCTCGGCATCCACCCGAACGAGCTCGCCCTCGCGCTCGAGGAGCGCGACCCACTCGCGCAGGTCGGAGGGCGGAGTCATCGCCCTCTGAGTGTACGCCTGGGCGTACGGGGGCGGTCGCACTCCCAACCTCGTTCGAGGGTGATGACGCGGGCAGCCGCAACCGACGAGAAGGACATGGGGAAACGCCTGCTACTCGTCGCCTGCGCTGTCGTCGCGGGCGTCCTCCTGCTCGGCGACCCGCTCGGCCTCACCGGCCAGGCCGGGGAGGAGACCATCGGCCCGCCGGCAGCGGAGGGCTCCGCCGAGGCGAGAGCGGGAATCGGAGGCGGGCCGGCCGGGGCCGGCGAGCCCTTCGTCCCCGGCGAGGTGATCGTGCGCTACCGGCTCGGTGTGGGGGCCGAGCAGCGCCAGGTGGCTCGCGAGGCGGTCGGCGCCACGCTCGAGCGCATCCTGCCGGTGCGCTCGCTCGAGGTGGTCGAGGTGGAGGCAGGCACGTCGGTCGCCGAGACCGCCGCGGCACTCGAGAACGACCCGCATGTCCTCTATGCGGAGCCGAACTTCCTCCGCCGCAGCGAGACCGTGCCGAACGATCCCCGTTTCGGCGAGCTCTGGGCGCTCCGGAACGACGGCCGGGTCGTCGCCGGCACGGCCGGCAGCGCGGACGCCGACATCGACGCCGACGAGGCCTGGGATCTAACCACCGGGAGCGGCGCGGTGACGGTTGCCGTCGTCGACAGCGGCGTCGCCTACGACCATCCCGATCTCGCGCCGAACATGTGGGAGAACGCACGCGAGGCGGGCGGGACAGCGGGCGCGGACGACGACGGGAATGGACACGTCGACGACGTCCGGGGGTGGGACTTCGTCGACGACGACAACGACCCGCGTGACCTGAACGGGCACGGAACGCACCTGGCCGGCACCCTCGGCGCCCGAGGCAACGACGGCTACGGCGTCTCGGGGGTGAGCTGGAACGTCAGCATCCTGCCCGTACGCGTACTGGATGCCGATGGCGTCGGCTCGGTGGCCGACGGTATCGCCGCCTACGGCTATGCCGCCCGCGCGGGCGCACGCGTCGTGAACGTCAGCCTCGGTGGAGCCGGGCGCTCCCAGGCCGAGGCCGATGCCATCGCGGGCGCTTCGGGCACGCTCTTCGTCGTGGCCGCCGGCAACGACGCCGCCGACAACGACGCGCGTCCCGACTACCCGTGCAGCCACGACGCGCCGAACATCGTCTGCGTCGCGGCCACCGACCAGCGCGACGTACTCGCGCCCTTCTCCAACTTCGGCGCCCGGGCCGTCGACCTCGGCGCCCCCGGCGTCAACGTCCTCAGCACGCAGCCGTCTTTCACGACTCCCCTCGACGAGCACTTCGAGAGCTCGCCGCTCACGAGCTGGACGACGGGGGGCGCCAACTCCACCTGGGCGCAGAGCTCCGAGACCGGCGGCGGCACGCTGACCGACAGCCCGGGCGGGAGCTACGCGAATGGCACCGACTCGTGGGCACGGACGGCGGCGCCCCTCGACCTCTCGACCGCCGCGGACTGCACCCTGGAGTACCGGCTGCGGCTCGAGACCGCAGCGGGTGACCGCCTGCGCGTCGAGGCATCCGCGGATCCGTCGGGCGGCGCCTCGTGGACCACCCTGGTGAGCTACGGCGGCTCGACGAGAGGCGCCTTCTCGCCCTTCGCCGACTCGCTGCGGAGCTTCGCGGGCCGCGGCGGCGTCCACCTGCGCTTCCGGCTCGAGACGGGGCCGGCGGGGACAGCCGACGGCGCGTTCGTCGACGACGTAGCGGTTCGCTGCGTGGGGCGCGTCTACACGGGCGGCGAACTGGCCTACCTCAGCGGCACCTCGATGGCCGCCCCGCACGTTGCGGGAGCTGCAGCCCTCGTGTTGGCCCGGTATCCGGGCTCCTCCGTCGCCGAGGTGAAGAGCCGGCTGCTCGAGGGCACAGACGCCGTGCCGAGCCTGGCCGGACGGACGGTCACGGGCGGGCGCCTGAACCTCAGGCGTGCGCTCGCGCCGGCAGCGCCGGCGGCGATCCCGGCCCCACCGCCGACGCCCGTCGCTCCCGCGCCTGCCGTCCCCGCACCTGCTGCCCCTGCGCCCCCTTCAGCCCCGCCGCCCGCGAACCCTGCGACTGCGCCTCAGCCGCAGCCCGCTACCCCCGCGCCGGCAGCTGCGCCCCTGACGCCCCTGCCGGCCGGCTCGAAGCCGGACACGAGGGCGCCGGACATCTCGGTCTCGGTCGCCTCCACGCTCAAGCGAGGCGCCGCACTGAAGCCGCTCGTCGGCTGCTCGGAGGCGTGCACCATCAGCGTCAGGCTCCTGGCCTCGCGTGCCGTTGCCCGCAGACTCGGGCTGCCCTCCACGCGCCCGCTCGGCGTCGGCTCGGGTTGGCTTCCGGCCCGCGGGAGGGCGTCCGTGACCGTGACGCTCACCGCTGTTGCGAGGGCCAGGCTGCGGCGCGCCGGCGCCCTCCCCTTGACCCTGCGAACCGATGTACGCGACCGCGCGGGCAACGTCAGCAGCGCCGCACGAACTCTGAGACTTGTGCCGTAAGGCATGAGCTTCCCTGCTATGAACGGGGTTTCGAAGCTGCGTAGATTGCGGCTGTGGATGCGCGCGGCTAGAGAAGCGTCTCTGGGAAGCGCGGAAGCACGTCGATACGGCGACAAAGCGGCTGCACAGAGGCGGCGCGGACCTCGCTGAGGCCTTTCTCGCAGCAGCTGAACAGGCTGCGGCCGAGCGGGCGCTCGCTGCGGCGCGGGGCGAACCGCATGCGATCCCGTTCGAGCTCGGCGTTCGCTGGAGCGGCGGCGCCCCGTTGCGCATCTGCTCAGCTCCGGACGCCGATCGTTCGTCGCCTTCTACCTCGAGGAGCCCGATCCGGACTGGGACGGGACCTCCGTCAGGGTGGTTGATTCCACCAGCGAAGAACCGGCAGCGCTTGCGCTGGCCGAATTCAAGGGCTGCTCCGCCGTCAAGCTCGGGCCACCAGACGACGAGGTGTGGCACGGGCACGCGCTCGACGAGCGCGGGCTCGAGGGCTACGGGACGTACGTCGTGGAGAAGTCACCGTGGTTAGACTTTCCGGATCAGCATGCCAGCGCTGCTTGCGCAGACGATCGCGAAGCTCTGAAGCTGACGTAGACGACCGGCTCTACAGGTACGGGTGGGCGCGCCGGCGGCCGCGGCGGCGGTGTCCCAGCCAGCGCGCGAGCTCGCCCAGAGCGATCACGACGACGAACGTCAGACCGACGAGGAGCATCCCCGTGATGATCCTGATGCCCTCCTCGTGTGCCTCGAGGGCGAGCGGCAGAAAGAAAGCGAACAGCACGTCCATCGGCCCGCGAATCTTACCCGAGGCGGCGTGCGTGAGCGACGAGGGAGCGCTCGACTGCCTGCGCTCCGGCGGCGGAGCGGGCGAGCGCCGCGAGCGGCTCGGGGTCGCCGCTGTCGCGGAGCGCCGCACGGGCGTCGGCGAGCGCACCGCGGCCGAGCAGCACGGCGGTCGCCGCCCACGCAGCGCCGTCGCCCCTCGTGCCGTCGCCGCGCAGCTGCGCGCAGAGCGAGATCAGCTCGGCGAGGTCGTCGACCGGCTCCACCCGCCCGAGCTCGGCCAGGCGGACGAGGCCGTGCGCGTAGAGGTAGTCCCCGAGCAGGAGCGTCGTGTTGGCGTCCGCCGGCGCGAAGAGGCGCGGGCGACCGTAGTGCACGAGGTAGCCCTCGTAGATCGTCTCGACGGCGAGCGCGAAGCGCCCTTCGCACAGCGGCGAGAAAACGGGCTCGAGCTCACGCTCGCCCGGGGGCCGGAGCGCCTCGGCCCAGAGCGGGCTCTCGCGCTCGGCCGCCCCCGCGAGCTCCTCCCAGAGATCAGTCGCGGGCGAAGAAGTCGGCAACTGCCTCGACGGTGCGGTCGATCTCCTCGTCGCCGTGGGCGAGCGAGAGGAACATGGCCTCGAACTGCGAGGGAGCCAGGTAGATCCCCCGCTCGAGCAGGTGGCGAAAGAGGGCGCCGTAGCGCTGGGTGTCGGAGGCCGCCGCATCCTCGTAGTCGCGCACGGGGCCGCGGCGCAGGAAGAGGGTCGCCATCGCGCCGACGCGCTGCACGCGAGCCTCCCCTTCGCCGATCGCCTCCACGAGTCCGCGCTCGAGCCGGGAGCCGCGCCGCTCGAGCTCCTGGTACAGCGCGGGATCGCGCAGCCGCCGCAGCACGGAGAGACCGGCGGCGGTGGCGAGCGGGTTGCCCGAGAGCGTCCCGGCCTGGTAGACGCCGCCGGCCGGCGCCAGGTGCTGCATCACATCGGCGCGGCCACCGAAGGCGGCGAGCGGCAGCCCGCCGCCGACGAGCTTGCCGAGAACGGTCAGATCCGGGACGATGCCGTAGCGCTCCTGCGCCCCGCCGCGCGCGATGCGGAAGCCCGAGATGACCTCGTCGAAGACGAGCAGGGCGCCCGAGGCGTCGCAGAGCCGACGCAGCACCGCGAGGAAGCCGGGCGCCGGCGGGACGACGCCCATGTTCCCCGCCACCGGCTCGACCACGATGCACGCGAGCCCCTCGCCGAAGCGGGCCACGGCCGCCGCCGCCGCGTCGGCGTCGTTGTAGGGACAGACGATCGTGTCGGCGGTGACGCTCGTCGGGACGCCGGGGGTCGAGGGGATGCCGAGCGTGGCGACGCCGGAGCCGGCGCTCGCGAGCAGCGCGTCGACGTGGCCGTGGTAGCAGCCGGCGAACTTGAGCACGCGGTCGCGCCGCGTGGCGCCGCGGGCCAGCCGGAGCGCGCTCATGGCGGCCTCGGTGCCCGAGGAGACGAGACGCACCTGCTCGACCGAGGGCACCGCGTCGACGATCTCCGCGGCGAGGTCGACCTCGCGCTCGGTGGGTGCGCCGAAGGTCGTCCCGTCACTCGCCGCCTCCACGACCGCCGCGACCGTCTCCGGGTCGGCGTGTCCGAAGAGAAGAGGTCCCCAGGAGAGCACCCAGTCGAGGTAGCGGTCGCCCCGCTCGTCCTCGAAGTAGGCGCCCTCGCCGCGGCGGACGAAGAGCGGCTCGTCGAGGCCGACCGCCCGCATCGCGCGCACGGGCGAGTTGACCCCGCCGGGGATGAGCTCGAGCGCGCGCCGGTAGAGGGCGCTGCGCGTGCCTAGAGCCATCGAGCGGGCGTCAGCAGCGTCCTTCGACCGCAGGTGGTCGCGCCGCGCGTGTGCGCACGATCACCTCGACGACATTTCGGGCATCGAGCTCGGGCCGGACCGGCCGTGCGGTCGACCCGCCCCATTTGCCGCGGACGAAGACGGTCTCGCGACCCGGCGTCGATCACGAACTCGCTGCCGATGATGCTGCCGCCGCCCACCGGATAGAGAGACCGACACCGCGCGCGCGGGTAGACACGCATCAGGCGAGCCACGCGCACGCCCGGCCCGATCCCGGCTCCGGTTCGCTCGCTCTTGCGGCTCGTCGCGATCGAGACGACGCGCTCGCGACCGCGCGGGCCGAGGAGCTCGACGATGAAGTGATCCGCAAGCCCACTCCACCACGTGAGCTCGAGCCGACGGCTGCCGAACCCCTTCAGCTCGGCGACGCCCGAGTCGTGACGACCCATCGCCCGGCGCACCTGCGCGACATCCATCCCGAGCCGAACCTTGCCGATGCTCAAGCCCGGCCGAACCAGTGCATCCTTGCTCGGCGCCGCTACGACGGAACCAGCCGCCACGGTCGCCAGCGCCGCTGCGGCAGCCAGTGCAGCACCTCGACGAGTCACCGCGCAGAGCCTATAGCCACCGGGCAAGCTCCTTCGTCCAGTAGGAGATGACGACGTCGGCGCCCGCGCGCCGGATGGCGGTCAGCGACTCGAGCGCCGCCGCCCGCTCGTCCAGGAAGCCTGCGGCCGCGGCCGCCTTCACCATTGCGTACTCGCCGGAGACGTTGTAGGCGGCGAGCGGGGCATCGAAGCGCTCGCGCACGGCGCGGATGACGTCGAGGTTCGGGAGGGCGGGCTTGACCATGAGCACGTCGGCTCCCTCCGCCAGGTCGAGCTCGCACTCGCGCAGCGCCTCGCGCACGTTGGCCGGATCCATCTGGTAGCCGCGCCGGTCGCCGAAGGCAGGCGCCGAGCCGGCGGCCTCGCGGAAGGGGCCGTAGAACGCCGAGGCGTACTTGGCCGAGTAGGCGAGGATCGGCGCCACCGGGTGGCCGGCGTCGTCGAGCGCTGTTCGGATGGCGCCCACGCGGCCGTCCATCATGTCGCTCGGGGCGACGGCGTCGGCGCCCGCCTCCACGTGGCTGACGGCCGTGCGCGCGAGCAGGTCGAGCGTCTCGTCGTTCGCCACCTCCCCGTCGTGGAGGGCGCCGCAGTGGCCGTGCGCGGTGTACTCGCACAGGCAGACATCGGTGAGGAGCAGGAGCTCCGGGTAGCGCGGGCTCAGCTCACGCAGCGCACGCTGCACGATGCCGTCCTCGATCCAGGCCCCGCTGCCCTCGTCGTCCTTATCCTGCTCGTCAGGGACGCCGAAGAGCAGGATCGCCGAGACGCCGAGCCCCGCGCATTCCTCGACCTCGCGCACGAGGTCGTCGAGCGAGAGGCGGCCCATGGCCGGGAGCGCCTCGTTGCACACGGTCTCCGGGGCCACGAAGAGGGGGAGGACGAAGCTCTCGAGATCGAGCCGCGTCTCGCGGACGAGCGAGCGCAGGGGGCCGGTGCGGCGCAGGCGGCGCAGGCGCGTGGCGGGAAAGGTGCTCACATTCGACAATCTAGACGGTCGATCGATTCCCGATCTACCGTCTCGTGCGATGGATCACCGTTGGGCGCCGCTCGCGCCGAAGGAGGCCGCCGCCGAGCTGAGAGAGCTTCCGATCCGCTGGTGGGTGGCCGGAGGCTGGGCGGCCGACCTGCACAGCGGGCGCCAGACGCGACCGCACGGAGACATGGACATCGCCGTCCTGCGCAGCGAGCACGAGGCTCTCCGCACCTACCTGGCGGGATGGGACCTGCAGATCGCCTACGGGGGAAGGCTCCGCCCGTGGAGGAACGGGGCGGTGGGGCCGCCGGAGAACGCGGTCTGGGCACGGCCCGACGTGGGCGGCCCGTGGTGGCTCGACATCAAGATCGAGCTGAACGAGGGCGGGGAGTGGGTGTACCGCCGCGACCCGGCGGTGCGCCGCCCGCTCGAGTCGATCGGGCGGACGAGCACCGACGGCATCCCGTACCTCGATCCGGAGATCGTCTCCCTCTACCGGAGGCGCCGGTGGTCAGGCGGCGAGCCGCCGCAGCGCCCACCGCGCCGCCGTCCCGAACACGAGCGCGAGCCCCACGAGCCACAGCGCCTCGACGCCGAGCTGGCGCCACGGGCTCGCCTCCGAGAGGGCGGCCGAGAAGATGCCGACCGCGTGGGCGAACGGGAACGCGGCGCTCAGCTCGGCCACCCCGGGGACGACGCCCGGAGGGACGAGGCCGAGGAAGACGATCGGGAGCACGACGAGGAGCGCCACGAGCGACGCCGTGCGCGCCTCGCCGGCAAGCGCGCCGAGCAGCGTCCCGAGTGCGCCAAGACTCGCGCCCGCGAGCAGGAGCCCGAGCGCGAGCAGCGGCAACCGGAACCACGGCTCGCCGCCGGGCACGTCGCCGAGCTCGACCGCTAGGCCGAAGGCGAGCGCGACGGCGAGGCCGAGCGCGAGCGCGAGCAGCGCCGCGAGGGCCACCTTCGCCCACACGATTTGCCCGAGCCCGACGAGTCCCCGAGTCAGCCGCCCCAGCATGTTGTCGTCGCGCTCGGCGGCGAGCGCGCCCGCCGCCAGGAGCAGCGTCAGGAAGCTGATCGTGAGTGCGAGCGCGTACGACTGCACCTGCGCCGAGAGCGCGAAGCGCCGGCCGCGGTCGGGCGCCCGCTCGAGCTCGATCGGGTTCGCCGTCGCGCGCAGCGCCGAGCCCGTCTGGTCGAGCGCGAGCTCGGCAGTGCGCACGAACTCGCGGATGCTGTCGAGCCGCGGGCCGGCTGGAAGGCCGGCGAGCACCTCGCGCGTCCCCCTGAGCCCGAGCACGTCGACGCGACGCCCGAGGAAGGTGCCCTCTCCGCCTTCGATGATGAGCCGCACGTAGCCGAGGTTCGCCTCGATGTACGCCTCCTGGATCCGGCGGTTGAGCGAGTACACGAGTGCCTGCACCTGCCGCGTGACGCGCGGCGCGAGCCCACCCTGCGCCGTCTCGAGAATGAGGCGGGGGCTGCGCACCATGCCGCGCAGCTCGGCGATGAAGCCGGGCGGGACGGTCACGCTCGCCACCACCTCGCCGTTCTCGAGCTGACGCCGCGCCTCGTCGGCCGAGAGTCGCACGAGCTCCACCTCGTCCCCCACCTCGGCGAACGTCTGCCGCAGGTCGAAGCTGCTGTCGCCGATCTCGACGCGGGCGGGCAGGCCGTCTCGGTCGACGAGCGCAACACGGGGGCGCGTGTTGGCGAAGGCAGCGACCATGCCCACGAGGAGCGCGATCACGAGCGGGTAGGCGAGGAGCGCGCCGAGGAGCACGGGGGAGCGGCGCAGCGTGCGCAGGTCCTTTCCGACAAGGAGCGCCACGGGCCTCAACGGAGGGTCACCGCCACGAGCGTCTCCGCCCAGTCCTCCTTCGCTCCCGAGAACGTGAGCGCGCCGTCGCGCAGCACCGCGACACGGTCCGCGAAGCGCTCGACCTCGTGCAGATCCTGCGAGGAGAAGACGAGCGAGCGACCATCCTCGCGGCGCGCCGCGAGCAGCTCCCAGAGGCGCTCGCGCCCCTCGGGATCGAGCGAGGCGGCCGGCTCGTCGAGGAGGAGGACGCTGGGATCACCGAGGAGCGCGAGCGCAATGTTCAGGCGCTGTTGCATCCCGACCGAGAGGTCGCCGGCCGGGCGATCTTCGGTGGGGAGAGCGAGGCGCTGGAGCAGCCGCTCGCTCGCCGCGCGCGGGTCGCCCTCGCCCTCGAGTCGCGCGAACAGGACGAGGTTCTCGCGCGCCGAGAGGCGGCCGTAGAGCGCGGGGCGCTGCGGGGCCCAGCCCGTACGCAACTGCGGGCTGCGGCGGACGGTGCCGGCGCTCGGCTGGAGCGCGCCAGCGAGCAGGGAGAGGAGCGTCGACTTGCCGGCCCCGTTCGGGCCTACGAGCGCGACCGTCTCGCCGTGGCCGAGCTCGAAATCGAGCGGGGCCAGCGCAGTGCGCGCGCCGAAGCGCCGCGTGAGCCCCTCCGCGACGAGGAGCGATGCTTCGGCGGCGCTCACAGATTGCGTTTGCGCAACGTGTGCCGTCCGTCCTCCTCCGTAGGCTCGAGCACGTGGCGCGGCGCGCGACAGGGGCGGCTCGGGGCTCCGGAGAGGGTCACCCGGCGGAGCATGACGACGATCGTAGCGGCACGGTCGTCGCCCTCCGGCCACCCGCGTGGGACTGGTCGTTCCCCGAGGACGGGGCGCTGGCGCTCGATCGTCACGATCTCTGGCAGGAAACCCCTATATCACCGCGAAAACGGTTGTTACAAGCTGCACCCGACGCTGACTGGTTGAAACCTGGTGAGGGCTCGGTTACGGTGGCGCGCATGCCGCCGCCCCGACCCTATGGGCCGACACGTCACGCACGCCGGCGGAGTGCGGCCGCTCGTGGGGCAGGCCGCTTCGCCGGTCTCGTCGTCGTCGCGACCGTCATCGTTGTCACCCTGCTGCTCACCGCGTTCGGCGCGGGCGAGCCGGCCGAGGTCTCGAGCGCGCCGCCGGCGCCGTCCGCCCGCCTCTTGCCTGACGGCCCCCCGCGGACGCAGATCGTCGCCGTCCGCGGCGCGCTCCGGCTCCAGCTTCCGATCGCGCAGGGGCGCGTCACTGCCGTCGGCTTCCACGCCGTGGGCGACGGCGCGCTCGCGCTCCACCCGCTGGGGCGACAGGCCAACCGTGGCTTCCTCGGACGTCTCGCCGATCGCGTGCTCGGCGCCGGCGAGGGCGGTCTCGCCTGGTTCCAGCTCGAGGGGGGCGAGGGCAGCTCCACCGCCGCGCTCGACGTGGGCGCCGCGCCAGGGACGGATGTCTTCGCACCGGCCGACGGGACGGTCGTCGGCATCACTCCCTACGTGCTCGACCGGCGCCGCTACGGTGCCCGCATCGATATCCGTCCGAGCGCGGCTCCATCGCTCGTCGTCTCCATCACGCGGCTGCGGCCCGACTCCGGGCTCTCCGTCGGTTCGGCGGTCACCGCGGCCGGCTCCGACCGCCTCGGCACCGTGCTCGACCTCTCCGACGTCGAGCGGCAGGCGCTCGCCGAGCACACCCAGGACGCGGGCAATCACGTCACGCTCGAGGTCCACCCCGCCGGCGCGCTCGTCACGTCCTGAGGATCCTCTTCATCGCCGACGTGTTCGGCGCCCCTGGACGGCGGGCGCTCGAGGAGCGGCTCGGCAGCCTGCGCGCCGAGCTGGGAGCCGACATCTGCGTGGTGAACGGCGAGAACGCGGCGGACGGGCGAGGCCTGACGCCCAAGCTCGCCGAGCGCATCCTGGCCGCCGGGGCCGACGTGATCACGCTCGGGAACCACACGTGGGCGCGCCGCGAGCTCGCGCCCTACCTCGAGACGAGCGAGCGGGTGATCCGTCCGGCGAACCTCTCGCGGCACGCGCCGGGACGCGCGCTCGCCGTCACGGTCGCCGCGGATGGCACGCCGGTCGCGGTCGTCAGCCTGATGGGCTCCCTCTTCCTCGACGTCGCCCGCGGGCCGTTCGAGGTCGTCGACGAGTTGGTGGAGGCGGCGCGGGGGCGAGCACAGGTGATCGTCGTCGACTTCCATGCCGAGGCGACGAGCGAGAAGGTCGCGCTCGCGCGCTGGCTCGACGGGCGCGTTACGGCCGTGCTCGGCACGCATACGCACGTGCAGACCGCCGACGCGCGCGTACAGCCCGGCGGCACGGCAGCGATCACCGACGCGGGCATGACCGGGCCGCACGACTCGGTGATCGGCGTCCGGGCCGAGCTTGCGACCGCGCGTATGCGGACGGGGATGCCGGTGCGCTTCGAGCCGGCGGAGGGTGGCGTCCGCATCGAGGGCGCGCTCGTCGAGTGCGGCGCGGACGGTCGCGCGAGCCGGTGCGAGGCCGTGCGCGTGGAGGTGCCCCCGCCGAGATAGCGCCGCGGCGATCGTCATACGCTCCCCGGCGATGGGGCTGCCCCTGCGAGAACGCCTCGGTGCGCTCCAGGAGCGCGACTTCCGGCTGCTGTTCACGGCGACCACGATCACGGCGCTCGGCGACCGCCTCGCCGGAATCGCGCTCGTGTTCGCGGTGCTCGACTTCGGCACCGCCACTGACCTCGGCATCGTGCTGGCCGCGCGGCAGGTCACGCAGGCGGTCGTGCTCGTGAGCGGGGGAGTCATCTCCGATCGGCTGCCGCGGCATCTCGTGCTCACCGCGGCCTCGCTCGTGCAGGCCGTCGGGCAGGGTGTGATCGCCGCGCTCGTCCTCACCGGCAGCGCCTCGGTCTGGAACCTCGTCGCCTTCCACATCCTGTACGGGATCGGAGGGGGCATGATCATTCCCGCTCAGGCCGGTCTCATCCCGCAGACCGTCAGCCCCGGGCGGCTCCAGCAGGCGAACGCGCTCCAGGGCCTCTCCCGGAACCTCACGGGGGTGCTCGGCCCCGCGGTCGGGGGCCTGCTCGTCGTCGCGGCAAGCCCGGGCATCGCGCTCGCCGCCGACGCCGTCACGTTTCTCGTCTGCGCCGCGGTGCTGGCCCAGATCCAGATCGCGCCGCGCGCTCGCGTGGCGGCCGGTTTCTTCCACGAGCTGCGAGAGGGCTGGCGCGAGCTCACGGCGCATACCTGGTTGTGGTCGAGCCTCGGGCTGATCGGCTTTGCGAACATGTTCTACGTCGGAGCATGGGCGGTGCTCGGCCCGTCGATCGCCGAGACCGAGCTGGGAGGCGCGGCCGCCTGGGCGGCGATCCTCACGGTTGGCGCCGCCGGGGCCATCGCCGGCGGCATCGCGGCACTCCGCTACCGGCCCGCACGACCGCTTCTCGCTGCGTCTCTCGCTCCGATGCCGATGGTGCTGCCCCTCGTCGGGCTGGCGCTTGCGTGGCCCACTTGGGCGATCGCGGCCGCCGCGTTCGTCTCCTCGCTGGGGCTCGCGATCCACCTCACCCTGTGGGCCACGGTGTTCCAGCAGCACGTGCCCGAGCATGCTCGGTCGCGGGTGAGCTCGTATGACGCGCTCGGCTCGTTCGTGCTCATCCCAGTCGGCGTGGCGCTCGCCGGTCCTGTCGCCGCGACGATCGGCGTCGACACGAGCCTGTGGGTCGTGGTGGGAGTCTTCCTCGGCTGCACTACGATCGTCGCGGCAATCCCATCGGTGCGGGCGATTCGCGCCGGCGACCCTTCGCCGCGATCCGCGTAGCCGCAGGGCGTCCCGGCGCCCGGGGGCCGCACGGGGCGGTGCCAGGCTCGGCGTTACCTAGTCCACGACGGCGCCGCAGGTGAGATTCACGACCGCGCCAGTGATGGCGCCCGCGCCATCCGAGGCGAGGAACACGGCGGTGCTCGCCACCTCCGCCAGCCGGGGTAGTCGGCCCAGCAGGGTGTCCTGAAGGAGAGGCTGGAGGTCGCTCTCCGATACGCCCGGCGTCGTCTCGGGAGTGAAGTTGGGTCGCAGGGCGACGACCCGCACCCCTTGGGCTCCGACCTCCCCGGCGAGGCTGCGGGTCAAGGCCTCGATGGCCGCGCAGGCCAGGTTGAACCCGCCCATGCGGTGACGGGACTCGCGCGCCGCCGATGACGAGAGCATCACGATCACCCCCGACCCACGCGTCGACATCCGTCGCGCCGCCGCGGTGGCGGTGACGAAGTGGGTGCGGGCGGCCTCGTGCGCATCGACCGCGGCTGCCTCGGCTGCTCCGCCGGCAGCGGAGATCTCCTGCACCACGACATCGAGCTTGGCGAGGGTGCGGCCGGCCAGGAATATCCTTCGCCCCCCTCGCGAGCGAAGGCCCTCGCGAGCGAAAGGCCCGCGAGACCGCGCCCCCCATCGAGCCTGCTGCGCCGTGGACGACAGCGTTCTTGTTCCTCAGCAGCATGCGCATCCTCCTGTCAGGTCGGGGTTGTCACGCCTCGCGCGGAGAGCCACGGCTGACGGGCCACACGAGCACGGCGAGGCAGGCGACGAGCACCACGTCCCGCGCGAGCACGAGCCAGGCGGAGGCCTCGTCGAAGCGCAGGGCGAAGTCCCAATAGCGGAACGGGAACCAGAGCTGGGTGAGCACGAGCGCGAGCCCGAGGAGGGCGGAGGCGGCGAGCCCGCGGCGGCCGCCCACGAGGGGTACGAGCGGGACGAGCCAGATCAGGAACTGGGGCGAGAGCACCTTGCCGAGCGCGACGAAGGCGAGCAGGGCGGCCGCCGAGTAGCGGACGAGCCGCTCGCGCTCGGGGGGCCCGCAAGCAAACGCCCGCCAGATCCACATGAGCACGCCGATCTGGACGAGCGACTGGACGATGCCAACGGCGGTTGGGAGCGCGCCGGCGAGGTTCTGCGAGCCATGGCCCGAGCGCAGCTCCAGTCCGAGACCGAAGAGGTTCCGCAGCGCGAAGAGGCCGGCGGCACCGAGGCTCTCGACCTGAAGCGGGCGCGAGAGCTGGCGCCCGAGACTGTCCGTCACACCACCCGGGGCGAGCACGAGGAAGGGGACGAACGCCAGGGCGACGACCGCAGCGAGGATCCCGCCGCAGACGAGCGCCTCCCGCCGGCCCCGCCGCCGCCAGACCCAGGCCGCCGCGAGCGGCACGAGCACGAGGGGGTAGAGCTTCGCCACGACTGCGACGCCGAGCACGCCGGAGCCGAGCCGGTCGCGTCCGTGGAGAAAGGCGGCGAGCGCTCCGGCGGCGAGCGCCGCGGGCCACAGGTCGAAGCGCGAGAGGATCACCGAGCCGAGGGCGAGCGGGGCCAGCGCGGCGAAGCCGAGCGCCGCGACGGCGCGCCGCCCGGCGGCGCGAAGGGACAGCAGGCTCACCGCCATGAGGATGAGCGCCGCCGTGCCACAGGCCGCCATCAGCCACTCGAAACGGCGGACGTAGCGCTCCGGAGCCGCCGGGCGGTCGAGCGTGAGGGCGGGCAGCACGAAGGCCGGCAGCGCCCCGGGCGGGTACTCGACGCGGAAGTCGCGGTAGGGAAGCTCACCCGCGGCCATGCGCTCGCCGTAGTCCTGGTAGATGGGCGTGTCGACGATCACGTACCGCGCGTAGAAGCCCTCGTGCAGCACCGCCCAGGCGAGCAGGAAGCCGGCCGCGGCGAGAACCGCCCCGAGCGCCAGGCGGACGGGCTCAGCCCGGGGCGGAAACCAGCTCTCGGGCCTCTCTCTCACTGCGCTCGTCGGCATCTCTGGGGATGATGACGGCCGGGGCAGCAGCCAGGAGAGCGAAGGCGGCGAAGGGGAAGAACCAGGGGATGTAGAGCCACGACCAGTGTGTCAGCACGAGCTCGAAGCCCACGAGGAGCGCGCCCGTGAGCGCGGCGAGCTGGAGGGGCGACTTGCGTCGAGGCACGAAGGCGGCGGCGACCGCGCCGACGACGAGCAGGCCCTGGAGCGCGCGCTGGACGAGGTGGAGATCCGGGATGCCGGCGGCGTGGTACTGACCCCAGTCCCAGAGCGACCAGGGTGACTCCCGGCCCACCTGCCAGGCGATCGTCCGCTCGAAGAAGACGCGGCCCGCGTGGACGGGGTCCGGCTCGAGCAGGAGCACGCTGAACGCCGCGGCGGTCGCGATGGCGAAGCCCGCGGCGAAGCCGAGGGGTGAGCGACCGCTGCGACGGGAGCGCCCGTAGCCGAGCCAGAGGGGCGCGACCACGAGGGCGGCGAACTTCGTCCAGCCGGCCAGCGCCGCCAGCGCCCCCCGCGCCGGCGCCCAGGTCAGGACGACGAAGCCCCAGATGAGGAACGCCGGCAGCAGCGCGTCGTTCGTGTTCGAGCTCGACGCGTATTGCGTGAACGGATAGGCAGCCCAGGCGAAGGCGAGCGTCGCTCCGAGTCGGACGCCCCCGAAGCGCCACCCCGCGACCGCGAGCCCGGCGAGAGTGAGCAGGTCGAACAGGATCGCGGTCATGTGGGCGGCGGGCAGGCTGTCCCACTTGCCCGTCCAGCCAAAGGACCACAGACCGGGCAGGTAGGCGGCGTAGGCCACGGGTCCGTAGGTGTCGCCGCGGTCGTTCGACGACTCGCAGCGGCCGTTCGTCTGGATGCGCTCGCGCGTCTCGCCCTCCGCGTCGGCCGGCCCGCACGCCTTGAGCGTGCCCTGCGTCGGCATGTGGCCGTACGGCGCCTGACCGTTGTTGATGCGGTCGGCGCCGATCACTCCCGCATAGCCGACGTCGATCACGTTGGAGTCGCGCACGTTCAGGCCGACCCGGAAGCCCGCGAGGAAGACCGTCGCGCAGGCGAGCACCCACACCGGCCAGAGCGGCCGCGAGCCGCTGCCGGGGCGCACGCCCCGCACGCCGATCCAGGTGAGCCGGCCGATCAGGTAGACGAGCGGCGGGTAGACGATGGGGACGCTCGTGAAGAGGTCGCCCCGGTTGAAGAACCAGAGCGATACGGAGAAGGAGAGGAGCACCAGGAGGTCGAGGTTGCGCACGCTGAGGGGCCGGCGGAAGTCGGCGAGCCCGAGCAGGAAGGCGCCGCAGAAGAGCAGCCACACGGGCGCGCTGTTGATCTGCTTGCCGCCGAAGGCCCCCTTGCCGCCCCGGGCCATCTTCCAGGCCACCTGCGGCCCCGTCCAGGCCTCGGTCACCCGGCCGGTCGCGTCGTCGACCTTGCCGAGGGCGATCTGGCCGGCTTCGCCCGACCAGGCCTTCACCGTCCAGACGCGCGTGTCGTCGTCTCGTTTCGCCTCGGTGACGGGCTTCGGCGGATAGCGCTCGAGCCAATCGGCCACCTTCGGGTGCGCGAGGAGAAGCGCGGTCGCCCGCTTCTCGTTCAACCTCGGCGCGGCGGGGGTGGGCGCGAAGGGCGTCTCGACGAGGTTGCCGCGGGCGTCGTAGACGGGTGTCGTCGCCACCTTCCCACCCCACGCCGGGGCAGCCAGCACGAGCCCGCACGCGAGCGCGACGATGAGCCTGCGCATGCCTACAGGCTAGATGCCTGGACGACGGTTCTTGCTCAGCGCAGCCGGAACGACCAGAGCTTGTTGCCAACGAAGTTGAGCGGCGTGACGAGCACGATGGCGATCGCCTGGGCAAGGATCTTGCCGGTGCCGAGCGCCACAAGCAGCTGGAGGCAGGCGAGGTTCGCGACGAGCGCCACGAGTGCGACGACGAGGAAGCGCGCGCCCTGGTAGGCGACGCCCGCCCGCTGGCGGCGGAACGTCCAGAGCCGGTTCAGCGTGTAGTTGTTCGTAACGGCGACGAGGAACGAGCACGCCGCGGCGAGGAGGTAATGGACGCCGGCGCGCTCCAGCAGCAGGGTGTAGACGACGAGGTTGACGCCGTAGCCCGTGGCGCCGACTACGAGGAACTTCGCCAGCTGCACCCAGTTGTGGGGACGCCGCAGCGCGCGCAGCGCACGGGCGTCGCGCCGCGTCGAGTCCGCCGTCGCCACCGCGCGACCCTAGCAGCGGCTGTCAGTCGTCGAATCCCTCCTGGCCGAGCAGGGGCACGAAACGGCACGGCACAGAGCGGAGCACGGCCGGGCCCTCGGGGCTGCGGACGACGAGCTGGAGCTCCTGGCCACGGCGCCGGCCGACAGGGACGGCGAGGCGGCCGCGCGGCTGCAGCTGCTCGTAGAGCGCCTGCGGCAGCTGCGGCGCGGCGGCACCGACCGCGATCGCAGCGTAGGGCGCACGCTCCGGCAGGCCCAGCGTGCCGTCGCCGACGTGCACGTGCACGTGCTCGTAGCCGGCGGCGGCGAGGGTCGCCCGCGCCCGCTCGGCGAGCTCGGGCACGCGTTCGATCGTGTGCACCTCCCCCGCGAGCTCGGCGAGCACGGCGGCTCCGTAGCCGGAGCCCGTGCCGACGTCGAGCACGCGCTCGTCGCCGCGCAGTGCGAGCGCCTGGAGGATGCGTGCCACCATGTAGGGCTGCGAGATCGTCTGGCCGTGGCCGATCGGCAGGGCCGCGTCCTCGTAGGCGCGCGGGCGCAGCTCCGCCGGCACGAAGAGCTCCCGCCGCACGGAGGTCATGGCCGCGAGCACGCGCTCGTCGTCGATGCCGCGGCCGCGCAGGTGCTGCGAGACCATGCGGCGGCGAGCTACCTCCGGGGGGTCAGGCCGCACCGGCGAGCATCCTCGCGTGGAGAGGCAGCTCGATCCCGAAGTGCGCGAGCGCGAGCGGCGCCACCGCGGTGATGCTGCTCGGCTCGGACTCGAGGCCGACGGTGAGCATCGGCACCTCCGAGTCGCCGCGCGCAAGCGAGCCGTGGCTCCCGCCGCCGACGTGGTGGCGACCGGCCAGATCCGAGAACTCGACACCGGGCGCCGCCGAGACGATCACCTCGCCCGAGTTCGGGTTCGCGAGAGCGGCCCACGAGCGCTCGAGCCCGCGCGGGTGGTCGAGGATCGCCGAGTCGCCCGCGGTCTCCCAGCCCTCCGCTCCCGGAGCGAAGCGAAGCTCCTCGCCGCCACGGCGCGCAATCGCGTCCGCACCCTCTCGGAAGAGAACGACCTCCGCGCCCGGCTCCCCGTCGAGGCGCTCGGCCAGGCGGCGCACGTCGTCGCGGCAGCCGTCCAGGCGGTAGACCATGCCTGCGCGGTTCGAGGCCGTCACCACCACCTCCGCCTCCCGCTCGGAGCCAGGGGCGAGGAGCGGTAGGTCGGCGTAGGCGTCCTGAAGTCGTACCGCCCGTTCGACGAGCGTCTGACCATGGTCGGAGAGCAGGATCACGGCGTAGCGCTCGAGGAACTCGTCGACGCCCCCGGCCGCCGAGAGCAGCGCACCCACGGCCCCATCGCTGCGGGCGAGCGCCTCGTGCGCGTGCCCGGGCCCGAGCGCGTGCGAGGCGAAGTCGTAGTCGGGCAGGTAGAGGACGAGCAGGTCGAAGCCGTCGCGGGTCACGAGCCATCGACCCACCTCGCCCGCGTAGGCGTCGAGCGTCCCGGAGGCGCGGTCGCGAACGGCGAGCCTGGCGCCGGTCGCGTCCGACTCGAACAGGTTGTAGAAGAAAAAGCGCTTCGGCCCGTAGGCGGGGCGCGTCAGCCCCGGCACCCGCGGCATGTGGGGAGTGCGCCCGCGGTAGCAGGTGATGTTGATCGCCCCCGCGACGAGGCCGGCATCCTCGATCGCCTCGTAGACGGTGATCGCCCCCGCCCCGAGGTGCTGCTCGTTCATGGTGAAGACCGAGTCCCGCAGCGACTGCAGCGCGCCGGCGCGGCGGACGGCGCCGAAGGAGGAGCCGTACTCGACCACGCGCCGGTCGCCCCGGTGGTACCAGACGAGGTGGGGGATCTCGTGCACGTCTCCGTGCGCGCCCGTGGCGATCGAGGAGAGGCAGACGGGCGTGAGCGAGGGGAAGGTGGAGACGGCGCGGCGGTAGCGGCCACGCTCTGCCAGGGCACGCAGCGCGGGCGCGGCCCCACCCTCGACGGCGCTTTCGAAGACCTCGGGCGTAAGCCCGTCGATCACGATCACGACGAGCTTCGTCGCGGCCATGGGGCTAGTCGCGCGCGAGGATGCGCAGCCCGGCGTGCGTCTGCCCGGCGCGCCGGCGCAGGCGAGCGGCGAGAGCCGGCACGACGACAGCCTCCACGTACCCGACGATGGGTATGAGCGCGAGCGCAGCCAGTACGAGGGCTCCGAGCGCTACGAGCAGGGCGGTTCCGACCGGCGTTCCTCCACGACGCAGCGCTCCGCGCACGAAGGGTGTCGCCCCGAGCGCGCCCAGCAGGGAGCCGACACCCGCGCCGATCGCCTCGGGCCAGTCGGAGAGCAGGAAGGCGGCACCCACGGCCACGGCCGCCGCGAGGACGGCAGCGCCGGCGAGCGCGGCTCGCGTCGAGCTCAGCACGCCCGCGGCGAGCACGCCGGCGGCGACTCCGAGCCCGACGAAGAGGCCGATCGTGTACCACGCGCCCACTCTCGAAGTGTAGACGGGCGGCCGAAGCCGAAAACCGAGCCGTGGCTTCCGGCGTATTCTCGGTTCACGACAACGATAGAAGGGGGGAGAGGAATGAAGAAGCTCGGAATCGCTGCTGCGCTCGCCGTACTCTCGGTACTCGCGGTCGCCAGCTTCGCGTTTGCGACCGGGGGAGACGGCGGCGGCGGCAGCTTCCACGCCAAGATGAACGGCTACAACGAGGTTCCGTCGATCTCGACCGCGGGCCGGGGCAATTTCCAGGCGCTCGTGCGCTTCGAGGACGACCAGATCCGCTACAAGCTCACGTACGGGGGCCTCGAGGGCGGCAACGTGCTGTTCGCGCACATCCACCTCTCGCAGGAGCACGTGAACGGCGCGGTCGTCGCGTTCCTGTGCGGCGGCGGCACCAAGGGCGCCTGCCCGGCCTCGGGCACCGTGACGGGGACGATCGGCGCGGGCGACATCGTCGCCGTGCCGGCGCAGGGCATCGCGGCGGGTGAGATCAGCGAGGTCGTGCGGGCCATGCGCCGCGGCGCGATCTACGCCAACGTCCACACGGACACCTACCGCGGTGGCGAGGTTCGCGGACAGGTCGAGCGCGGCCACAAGGCCAAGCGTGGTCACGAGGACGACGACCGCTACGAGGAGCGCGGCGAGGGTCGCCGCAAGTAGTCCTCGTTCAGCTCTTCAATGCTGCCGAGGGGCCGGGCTCACGCCCGGCCCCTCGAGCGTTGCGATCACGTCGAGCGTGAACTCCGCCGCCCGCGCGCCGTCGACGACACGGTGGTCGAAGGTGACCGACACGTTGCCGACCGTGCGCACGACGACCTCGCCGTCCCGCACCACCGGGCGGGTTCCGATGCGGTGGATGCCGAGGATGCCGACCTCGGGGTGGTTGACGAGGGGCGTGACGAGGAGCCCGCCGAGCTTCCCGGCGCTCGTCACGGTGAACGTCGAGCCGCGCAGATCCTCGGGCGCGAGCGTGCCGGCTCGTGCGCCCTCGGCGAGGCGTCGCACCTCGGAGTCGAGCTCGTCCAGGGAGGCCGTGTCGCACCCGCGCACGACGGGCACGAGCAGGCCCTGCGGGGTCTGCACGGCGACACCCAGGTCGTAGCGCTCGAGGTACACGATCTCGTCGCCCTCGAGCCGCGCGTTCAGCTCGGGGAACGCGCGCAGGGAGCTCGCCGTCGCCTGAAGCACGATCGGCAGGAGCCGGCGGAGCTCGACCCCGGTGAAGTCGCACTCCTCCACGAAGGTGACGGCTGGAACCTCGGCGTGCGAGCGGGTCAGGTGCTCGACGATGCGGCG
>Ga0183260_10000216_pt1 | contig 46121 bp, 42 predicted proteins | sample AntDrymUQ4972206_2_FD_129768 | JGI IMG/M metagenome (GOLD analysis project Ga0183260, IMG submission 129768) | Polar desert sand microbial communities from Dry Valleys, Antarctica - metaG UQ497 (22.06) (version 2) (version 2) | ecosystem: Environmental > Terrestrial > Soil > Desert | place... | reverse complement strand
TGAATAGGTTGATTTGGCGGGCTTTTCTCCCGTTATCCGAAAGTATCCGGGAATAGCCGAAACGTGCCTGCATAGAACTTCCAAGCAGAATGTCGCCGGTTCGAGTCCGGTCTCCCGCTCCAGAGAAAATCCTGTAACAACGCGCAAAACGGCCATTGAACGCGAATGGCCGTTGCGTCATTCCGGGCAACTGCGTCCCTTATGCTTCCCTTCGACGGCAGGGAGATGATTCTAGGGTCACGTTTCCGAGGTCAATTCCAATGTCGTGGGAGGCTGCTGGTGTTCTTGTTGCTTTGATCGTTGGATTGGCCGGACTCATTGTCGGAGGTCTTTCCCTGCGCCGTTCAGGTGATGCGAACAGTATCGCCGCAGATGCCGGCACCAGTTCTCGACAGGCGGTCGAAAAGGCGGACAAGGCCAACAGGATTGCTCATGAGGCAAACGATATTGGCCGCGAGGCGACGGAACACTCCCGGCGTTCGGCCGACGCTGCTATTCAGGCTGTGGCCATCGCAGAAGAGTCCAACAGGCTTCAACGGCAAGGCTTGAGTCTCGAAGAGGCTCGGCATCGAGCGGTGTTGAGTGCCAACCTCGACGTGATGTTCCTGGCCGCGAACGAAGCGGACAAGAGCTTTGCTTTCAGGGTCGAGAACAAGGGTCCGCAGGAGGCAAAAAAGGTGAGTGTCGTCTATCGAGACGGTGACGAAGATGAGGTGCTTGTCCCCGGCACCGATCTTCTCCCAGGACATTACCTCACTCCCAAGAGTTCGCTCGGTGGGATTTACGGCGCTGGCAAGGTGACTATGAGCAGTGACATGCGTGTGTTGCCGATCCCACTCGGTGCACGAGAAGGTGAACTTCGCATAGCGTACCGAGATGGCAACGGCCCGCAGCTATTGAAGAAGCGGGTCTTGTGGTCGGATGCGCCCTTTTTCTCACAACGAGAAATCAGCGTCGAAGATTATCCAGACGAGCCTACGGCGTGAGTTCATTGGGGATCGCTCTTCAGGTCCTCGCGCGCCGTTTCCGGGCCATCGCGGGATCCGGTTCGAGCTGGCGCCGTTCTCACCGAAATCACTAGGCACACCTCATGAGAAGATCCTTCGTCACTTTCCCCATCGGTAACGGCGAGGCCGTCGACTTCGACGCTTACATTCGGCAACACCAATTGAGCTTCGAGTGTGCCAATTTCACGCTCGATTTCCTGTCCGAGGGGATCAATATCTGGCATGGGTTCATTCGCGACATGCGCGCGGCGCTGGAAGGCACGCACAATTTCGAGATCGACGGGCAGGTACAGGGGCATTGGAACCTGGCAATGCGTTTGGAAACGGTGGCACTGTCTACCGCCAAAGCGGCGTTGGACTGTTGCCTTGGCGGTCTTTACGTTCAGGGATTCATGCTCACGCGGCACCTGCACGAAACATGGCAGCGCATCGCCTATACGCTTCTGTACCCCGAAAGCGCATCGTTGTGGTTGTCACCGACCGGTGATAAGCCGAAACCTCCGAACCAGAACACTATCAACCGCGGGCTGCTGCGTTCACCGCTCCACAAGTCCACTGCGTTACAGGTCGAGCGAGCTATCAATAACCTCAACGCCCTGGCCCATCCCACCTATGCCGTGATCACTGCCCACGATACAATGCATGAAGGTTTCGTTTCGCTGGGCGGTGCCTTCAACCGGGACAAGGCTCGCGAACTCATCCGGCATACTACCGTCGCCCAATTGTTCATCCTTCAGGAACATAGGCGAAACTTGGCTACTACTGACGAGTGGCAGCGAACGCACTATGACACTGTGCTGGCTATGAAGGCTTATCTGCCGGAGGCCGGAATCCGAATCGAGCCGCGAACCGATGACGCACCATGACCCTCATGGTGCCTGGCCGTTCTCGGTGGCAATCCGGATGCGAACTGCTACGGCGAGAAAATTCACAGGACACCGTATCGAGCGTTCGCGGCATCTGCTTCAAGCCCGTGGCCCACGGTCACGATAACGGCGGCGTGGCCTGACGTGCTGTGTCGTCCTGTGCCGATCGAAACGGCGGGAGTCGGCTCTACGAGTCCAATGTGCTGGCATTCGCCGCGTGATCTCATCCTTTCGCACTGACTACGGTTCCCAGCAGTAGCCCCCATTGGGCGATGCGTTATGTGCGTTCTGCCCCCCGCCCCGCCCCGTCACCCAAGAGTGCTCGTTCACTGAAATGGCCTGGATGGACGAATCGGACCTCGCGCCAACGAGTTCCAATTACGGCCCAGTGCCGCGACATAGGTCACCTCTCCATCGGGCATGTGCGCTCAAATGGTGTGCGCGAGGCGTGCATTCTTTGACGAAATGCGATAGGATGGAAACATAGCCGCAACCCAGTGAACAGTCGAGACCTGCACATCTCAGTCGACGGAAGTTGAATCACGACTGTCGTCAATTCTGCAAGCAGAGCCAGGGAGAACACCAGAGCCGGATGCACTCATCCTTCCGGGACTCTTCCTGAACGACACAACGTCAGTGGTGATTTCGAGCGGAGTCCCCTCTATGGAGTCTCAGCGACCTCATCGGAAACCGCCCCCCGGTGTTCCGACGCTGCCGCCATGATCCATTCGCCGCGAAATCTCGTTAAATGGTCAACAGTCAATCAATTCGCCCCTGCCTCTACTCGAAATGTCGGTACATCCAGGTCGAGCGATGAGTTGGGTCACCTTCTTTGGCCTCACTCTTACCGGGAGGGAACACATTCATGGCCGAACCAGCGGACGACGTACTTGTACACGTACTCTGGATCAACGCGGGGCTCAGTTGCGACGGCGATTCCGTCTCGCTGACCGCCGCCACCCAACCGAGCATCGAGGAGATTGCGCTCGGCGCCCTGCCTGGTTTGCCCGGCGTCGCCTTTCACTGGCCGCTCATCTCCTACGAAGTCGGCGACGATTTCATCGATTGGTTCTGGAAGGCCGATGCGGGCGAACTGGAACCGTTCGTGCTCGTCGTCGAAGGCTCGATCCCCAACGAGAACATTTCCGGTGAGGGTTACTTCTCCGGATTCGGCAACGAGCGACGACTCGACGGAAAATCCCAGTTCGGCGATCAACCGATGACCACCAATGCCTGGATCGACCGCCTGGCTCCTAAGGCCTGGGCGGTTCTGGCCGTCGGGACCTGCGCGACCTACGGCGGCATTCATGCGATGGCCGGAAATCCTACCGGCGCAATGGGTGTGCCCGATTATCTGGGTTGGAACTGGAAGTCGAAGGCCGGCTTGCCGATCGTCTGTGTTCCAGGCTGCCCGATCCAGCCGGATAACCTCTCTGAAACCATTCTTTACCTTCTTTACCAGGCGACCGGCGCGGCCCCGATGATCCCGCTCGACGATGCCCTGCGGCCTACCTGGCTCTTCGGCCAGACGGTGCATGAGGGCTGCGATCGGGCAGGCTATTACGAGCAGGGAGACTTCGCCACTGAGTACGGCTCGCCCAAGTGCATCGTCAAACTTGGCTGCTGGGGACCGGTCGTCAAATGCAACGTCCCCAAGCGCGGATGGATGAACGGGATCGGCGGCTGCCCGAATGTGGGCGGCATCTGCATCGGCTGCACGATGCCGGGATTCCCCGACAAGTTCATGCCATTCATGGATGAGCCGCCCGGCAGCAGAATTTCCGCCGCGGCGAGCGGTCTCTACGGCAACTTGATTCGGCCCTTGAGAAGCATCACGGCGCGGACCGTCGACAAGGAACCGAAGTGGCGGCATAACCGCCGTGAATTGACTACCGGCTACGAACGAACCTGGAAATAACGTTCAACGAACGGCAGTTCACGTTGGTGAATCGCTTAGTTGGATCAGTTGGAAAGGAAGCAGCACGTGGGACATGACGACGAAGCTACCGTAGATGTCGGAAAGACCCCGAGTCGCAGTGGCGAGGATATTCAGGACAAGGACGGCAAGGAAGCCGGACGCGAGGACACCGGCGAGGAGGGATCCGCAGGGCGACCCTCTGGGACCTCCACGGCCAGGGATTTCACGGGCGTCGATCCACAGGAACCGATCGGCGATGAGGGTCCTGACGCGTCGAAAGGCGGCGGAAGCAGCGAATAGGCGCGTCAGGCGACAGGAGCACGCAACGTCCTTGACATCACGGGAGGAACTGACACTGTGGCAACTGAAGTTCTGAGAAGACCCGAAACGACTACTCCCGGCTCCACCTTGACCGAAATGGTGTGGGACCCGATCACACGTATCGTCGGCAGCCTCGGTCTTTACACCAAAATCGATTTCACCCAAAAGACCGTCGCGGAGTGCTACAGCACGTCTTCGATCTTCCGTGGATACAGCATCTTCATGAAGGGCAAGGATCCGCGGGACGCCCACTTCATCACGAGCAGGATTTGCGGAATCTGCGGCGACAATCACGCGACCTGTTCGTGTTACGCCCAGAATATGGCCTACGGCGTGCGGCCACCGCATCTTGCGGAGTGGATGATCAATCTCGGTGAAGCCGCCGAGTTCATGTTCGATCACAATATCTACCAGGAGAACCTGGTCGGCGTCGATTACTGCGAGAAAATGGTGCGCGAAACCAACCCCGGAGTTTGGGAACTCGCCCAGCAGACCGAAGCGCCGCACTCCGCCGATCACGGCTATCGCACGATCGCCGACATCATGACCTCGCTGAACCCAATCGAAGGTGAATTTTACCGCGAGGCGCTCCAGGTCAGCCGGATGACCCGCGAAATGTTCTGCCTGATGGAAGGTCGCCACGTTCATCCCTCCACGCTCTATCCTGGCGGCGTCGGCACTGTAGCGACGATCCAGCTTTTCACCGACTACCTCACACGCCTGATGCGCTACGTTGAGTTCCTGAAGCGAGTTGTGCCGTTGCACGACGATCTGTTCAACTTCTTCTACGAAGCGCTGCCTGGGTACGAGCATGTCGGCGAGCGACGTGTCCTTCTCGGATGCTGGGGCGCATTCAACGATCCAGACCACTGCAACTTCGAGTACAAGGACATGACAAACTGGGGCCGACACATGTTCGTCACCCCCGGCGTCATCGTCGATGGTGAATTGGTCACCAACGATCTTGTCGAAATCAACCTCGGCATCCGGATCCTCCTCGGCAGCTCCTACTACGAGGACTGGGAAGACCAGGAGATGTTCGTCCACAAGGACCCGCTCGGCAATCCGGTCGATCGGAGGCATCCTTGGAACCAGCACACGATCCCCAAACCGCAAAAGCGCGACTTCGACGACAAGTACAGTTGGGTGATGTCTCCGCGTTGGTTCGATGGCAAGGACCACCTCGCCCTCGACACCGGCGGCGGACCGCTCGCCCGCCTCTGGTCGACGGCCCTCTCCGGTCTCGTTGATATTGGGTACGTCAAAGCGACTGGTCACAGTGTCGAATTCAACCTGCCGCGCACCGCGACGAAGCCCGCGGTCTCGTTCGAGTGGAAAATCCCGCAATGGAGCAACGCGATCGAGCGCAACCGGGCCCGCACCTACTTCCAGGCCTACGCCGCCGCCTGCGCCCTTCACTTCATCGACAAGGCCCTCGAAGAAGTCCGCGCCGGTCACACCAAGACGTGGGAACCGTTCAAGGTCCCTCAGGACGCGATCGGCGTTGGATTCACCGAGGCCGTGCGGGGAGTGCTGTCCCATCATATGGTGATCAGGGACGGTAAAATTGCCAATTACCATCCATACCCGCCTACACCTTGGAACGGCAGCGTCCGCGATACATACGGAACTCCAGGTCCTTACGAGGATGCGATCCAGAACACGCCGATTTTCGAGGACAATCCGCCCGACTCGTTCAAGGGCATCGACATCATGCGGGCTGTGCGGAGTTTCGATCCGTGCCTGCCCTGTGGTGTCCATATGTATCTTGGCGACGGGAAGGTTGTGAAGGAGCTGCATTCGCCCACCTTGCCGGGCATGTCGCATTAATGAAGCTGGCGCAAACGGGACGGACCGTAGGAGTGCGTCCCGCGCGGGCCGACGCCCTTGACCCCGCAAGGCACATCACCGTGTGCTCATGAGGAGCGATCATGCCGGAAGCCCACTATCTGCGTCAGGCGGGAGATCGGATCGAAGCGCTCCTGACCGAATTGCGGTCCGTCGCCGATCCTGTCATCCAGGAGAAGGCGGAGGAACTCGTTCAGGTCTTGGTCGAGGTCTATGGGGCGGGATTGGGCAGGATTGTCGAGATCGTTGGCGATAGCTCGCCTGGCGGTCAGGCCGATCTGCAGCGCCTGGCGGACGATGAGTTTGTCGCCAGCCTGCTCATCCTCCACGGTCTTCACCCAGTGGACACCGAAACTCGCGTCCAGAATGCGCTTGACAAGGTGCGTCCCTATCTCGGATCGCATGCCGGCGGGTGTGAATTCCTCGGGATCGACGACACCGGTGTCGTCCACCTCCGTCTCGAAGGCAGTTGCCACGGTTGCCCGTCCTCGACGATCACGGTCAAAATGGCGATCGAGCGCGCGATCGAAGCCGCTGCCCCGGAGGTTGCCGGCATCCAAGTCGAGGGCGTCGCTGAGCGACCGGCGGAACGGATCATTACGATGGATTCGCTGCGCCGGAACGGGCACGCCTCGAACGGTGAAGCCGATCAGGGCCATTGGGCCTCGCCGGTGGGTTTCGATGCCCAATCTGCTGGCGATCTCACCGCCACCGAAATCGACGGCGAACGCGTCGTGGTCCTTCGCGTTAACGACCAATTTTTTGCTTACCGGAATGCCTGCCCGGGTTGTGGCGCCTCGTGGCGCGATGACGGGCTGAACGAACAGAACCTCACCTGCGTGAGGTGCGGGGCGCGATTCGACGTCCAATTGGCAGGTCGCGGCGTGGACAACCCGCTTCTCAACCTGGAGGCGCTGCCGCTGCTCGTCGAGCATGGCGTCGTCCAGATTGCGGTGCCGGGAGCTGTTCAGTGAGTTCCACGGACACACCGAACCTCTCTTCGCCGGAAGGTCTCAAGCGCTTTCTCGATCGCCCGCGGAAACGGGTTGGCGAGCATTGCGAAATGTGCAGCGAACCCATTGCGGAGACGCATTCGCACGTCGTAAACGTCCAGAGCCGCAACCTCATGTGCGTTTGCCGCGCCTGTTACCTGCTCTTCACCCATCAGGGAGCCGCTCAGGGACGATATCTGGCAGTTCCCGAGCGGTACCTCTACGATCCCGATTTCGCGCTTACGACAGACCAATGGGAAGACCTCCAGATTCCGGTGAATATGGCGTTTTTCTTCATGAACTCCGAAATGGAACGGATGGCAGGTTTTTATCCAAGCCCGGCCGGGGCGACTGAATCACTGCTCCCACTCGGCGCCTGGGAGAACGTGATTGCCGCCAATCCTGGATTTTCCAGCGCAACTCCCGATGTCGAGGCGCTCCTGCTCAGGCGTGCTGAGGAGAGGACTGCTTGTTACCTGGTCCCGATCGATGCCTGTTACGAATTGGTTGGCCTCGTCAAAATGCACTGGCGCGGATTCTCGGGCGGAGAAGTGGTCTGGAACGAAATTGACCGGTTCTTCACCACCTTGGAGGAACGGAGCAAGCGCGTCGAATCGAGTGTTCACCAATGACCGAACTCGTGTTCGATTGCCTCGACGCGCGCGCGGAACGTTATGCCGCGGCCCCGACAATGATCCTGAAACTCCGGATTGCGGAGTTGTCGGGTGAGTCGATTCACGCGATGACGCTCCAGTGTCAGATCAGGATCGAGGCGCAGCGCCGACGTTACTCCGATGGCGAGGCTGATCGACTACACGACCTCTTTGGCGAGACGTCCCGCTGGGGCGACACCCTCAAACCCCTCCATTTCACCAGCTTGGCGTTATCGGTTCCAGCCTTCACCGGGAGTGTTGAGATCGACTTGGCGGTCCCCTGCACCTACGATTTCGAAGTCACCTCAGCAAAATATCTGAATGCGCTCGACGAAGGCGAGATACCGCTGATCCTGCTCTTCAGCGGATCAGTTTTTTCACGAGGCACGAGTGGTTTTGCGGTCGAACGGGTGCCATGGAACAAGGAAGCCCAGTTTCGTCTCCCCGTTTCCACATGGCGCGAAATGATGGATTTGCATTTCCCGGACAGCGCCTGGATTCGCCTCCGGCGCGAGACGTTCGACGCGCTGCAGGGCTACAAATCCCGCCAAGCGATGACGAGTTGGGAAGAGGTGCTGGAGTCACTTCTGGTCGTGAAGGGAGAGACTTCGTGATCAAAAGCTCCAGATTCGAGCTCGCTCGGAAGATTGCCGATGCCGTCCTTTACGAGGGGTATCTCCTCTATCCCTACCGCGCATCGTCCAGCAAGAACCAAATCCGGTGGCAGTTCGGCGTGCTCACGCCACCGTCGTGGAGTGACCTCGGCTCGGGAGAGCCGTCAGCAAGTCAAACCGAGTGCATCATCGAGCCAGGTGATAACGCGACCCTGCACATCAAGGTCCGATTTCTCCATGTTCGGGCCAAAATCCTGGAGCAAGCGATTGGTGATTTCAGCAACAACTTCGTCGAGGTCCCTTCCCTCACCGTCGATGGCGAGACGCTGCTGACCTGGGACAATGCCGACGAGCAAGAGATCGATGTCACCCTGCCACTCTCAGAAATTATTGGAGGTCAACAGGTCGTTCCATTTGAACTATCAGGCAGCTGCGATTCGGAGCCGCTCCTCGACGCTTCCGGAGAATGTGTTGGCCGGACTGCTCATCGACAATGGCCAGTTTCCGCCCGCATTCGACTGAGCGCCGAAGAGATCGAGGGTCCGTATGGGATCGTCCGGTTGCGAGCACGAGTCGAGAATGCTTCCGCCTGGAGCGAGCCCGGCGCCACCCGAGTGGACGCCTTGCGCCATTCGCTCATTGCGGCACATGTCCTCCTTTCCCTGGACGATGGAAAGTTCATCTCACTTCTCGATTACCCCGAGTGGGCTAAACATGCCGTCGCCTCCTGTGAGAATATCCACACCTTCCCGGTGCTCGTCGGCGATGAAGATCAACGCGATCTTTTGTTGTCGTCGCCGCTTATCCTGTATGACTATCCGAAAATTGCGCCTGAGAGCCAGGGCGACTTATATGATGCGATGGAAATCGACGAAATTCTTCTGCTGCGGACAATGACGCTGACGGACGATGAGAAACAGGAAGCGCGGGCGACCGATCGGCGGGCCGCGGCGATCGTCGATCGGGCGGATGCGATGCCCGCCGAGATGATGGATCGCCTGCACGGCGCGGTGCGCTATCTTCGTGAAGTGACCGGGGGCGCCACGCCGGAGCCGGAAATGGAGCGCTTGCCCTGGTGGGATCCAGGCGTCGATACATCGGTTTCTCCGGATACGGACAGCGTCGTGGTCGACGGCATCGATGTCGCCCGCGGCAGTACAGTTCGGCTCCGGCCGGGAGTCCGCCGCGCCGATGCGCAGGACATGTTCCTGATTGGCCGCATCGCAACCGTAGAGGCCGTGATGACCGATCTTGAAGACAAGCAGTACCTCGCGGTGACCCTCCTCGACGATCCTGGAGCGGACCTCCGGAAAGCTCATGGCCGGTTTCTGTACTTTGCGCCCGAAGAGGTCGAACCGCTGGAGGGGAGCCTATGACTGACCGCACGCTAGTCGCGGGCGTTGGCAACATCTTTCTTGGGGACGACGGATTCGGCGTCGAGGTCGTCAGGCGCATGGCCGGGGACACCTTCCCCGCCGGTGTCAAAGTGGCCGATTTCGGCATACGCGGCGTCCATCTCGCCTATGAGCTGCTGGAGGGATACAAAACGACGATTCTGGTCGACGCCACCCACCGTGGCGGCGTACCGGGCACGGTTTACGTGATCGAGCCTGACCTCGAATCGATCCCGGCCGGTGTGGTCATGGATGCGCACAGCCTCGACCCTGCAACGGTGTTCGGGATGCTGCATGCGCTGGGAGGCGCGGCCCAGGATGTCCTGGTCGTCGGTTGTGAACCGGCGACAATTGATGATGGCATAGGTCTGAGTGAACCGGTGGAGCGAGCAGTCGATGAGGCGGTTCGGATAGTGCGTGAGCTGGTCGCGGAGAGACACGACGAGTCGCGAAAGGATAAAGAGAAATGACCTTGCGAATTGTACTTGGAGCGTTGGCGGTTCTGATTGGATCACTCGTCGTGCAGAACCTGCCGGACATCGCCCGCTACCTCAAGATGCGGGAAATGTGACGGGACGTGAGTCTCTATCGGAGCAAGCCGCACAATGCACGAGTTGTCAGTGATGTCTCACCTGTTGGAACGGGTGGAATCGCACGCGGAACGACTGGGCGCGAGCAAGGTGGTCACAATCAATCTTGTGATTGGCGATCGCACCAGCATCGTCGATGATTCGCTCTTGTTTTACTTCGACATGATGACCCCCGGGACCGTCGCCGAAGGAGCAAGTTTGAAAGTTCGCCGGACGCAGACAAGGTGTCACTGCTCGACCTGCGAACAGGACTTCCAGCCCGATGGATATGGATATCGATGCCCGGCCTGCGCGACTATTGGCGAAGTCATGAACGACGGCAGCGAGTTCCTGATTGAAAGCCTGGAGGTGCGACAATGAACGTGGATTCCGTCAGGATTGTCAACATTGTCGAGAGCTTGCTGGTCAGCAACGACGATGCGGCGGACGTGAACCGAAGTCGGCTTGAGGCGGCCGGTGTGCTGACCATAAATCTTATGTCGTCGCCTGGCGCCGGGAAGACATCGTTGATTCTGCGAACGATCGAATCCCTGGGCGAGAGGGCCCGTCTCGGCGTCATCGAGGGCGACATCGCGGGCAGCATCGACACGGAAAAGGTGCTCGCCGGTGGCGCCAGCGACGCCATCCAAATCAACACTGGTGGGAATTGTCATCTTGAGGCCAACATGGTCCACCGTGCGCTGGACGACCTTGACTTGACCGGGTGCGACGTGCTCATCATCGAAAATGTCGGCAATCTCGTCTGCCCGACGCATTGGGCGCTTGGCGAGCATCTCAAACTGTGCCTCGTCGGAGCGTCCGAAGGACATGACAAGCCGATCAAGTATCCGAATATCTTTGAGGTGAGCGATGTGATCGTTCTCAACAAGATCGACCTCATCGACTATGTCGATTTCGACCGGGCGATCTTTTACGATTCGATCCAGGCGCTTAATCCAGGCGTGCCGATCTTCGAAGTTTCCTGCCGTACCGGCCAAGGACTGGACGCCTGGACGAACTGGCTGGTGGAACAATTGGCGCCGGTCCGGATGGAGGGATAACGCTCGCGATGTGTCTTCCGCTTATCGCCCAGGTCCAATCCGTCGAGGGTTCGATCGCCGAAATCAGGCTCCTCGAAGGTCAGGTGACCAATGTGAACACGACCCTCGCGCCGGATGTGAAGGACGGCGAATATGTGCTCGTCGATCGGGGCATGATCATCGAGATCGTCAGCGCCGATCAGGTTCAGGAAATGCTCAAGTTCTACCAGGAGCTGACCGACATGTATGCGATGGAAGATGCGACCCATGCCTGAGCTGGTGAGCACACTTGCTCCACCGACTCCGATTGCCGGCACGAGCCGGTTCATTCGTTATGCGTTCATGCCCAACCGCTTGCACTATTGCGGCGGAGACAACAACAGTCTCATCTTCGATTATGCCGTTGAGAGTTTGCGTGAACCACCGCTGGAGGCCATGCTCCGCAAATTCACGGGTGCGATGCCTTACTTATCGCTGATTGCTCGATCAAATGGCATCGCTGACCCGTTCGATGAGCGCGTGGTCGAGGCATACTGGATCGGCAATGACTTGTTGACCGGCGTCGAAGTGCGTCAATTGCATGATTCGCTGCTCGAACGATTCTCGTCGCAACTGCAAGGCAAGACCCGTGAGTGGTTGCTCGCCAAGGCGCCGGCTGGCGCCCGGCCGCATCACAATTTCCATGTCTTCGATGTCCACAGCCAGGTTGGGGAGCTTGAGCACTCGCTGGAGACGATGGACCAATGCCGGATTAGTTGGGGCAAAGTGATCCGGGAAGAAGGCGCCGAACTGGTCGTTGAGCGGCAACCGCTCACCCTCCTCGACGGCAAATTGGTGCTTGGTCAGCCGGTCCAGGAACGAGCCGTGCGGCAGGTCGAAGGTCGCGGCTTTGCGGAAAGCGCAATCGCCGGCGATTGGGTCTCGCTGCATTGGGGTTGGGTGTGCGAGGTCATCACCCCTCTCCAGCAACGCAACCTGGCGCGCTACACGGACGATCACATCCGGCTTGCCAACCAGACTGTGTAGTGCTCATTTCGATGAGGTTGCCCGTTTCGGAAATTACAATGTGTCGGTAAGTTTGCGGTCCCGATCAACCAGTGATCACTCCGCACGTCTTGAAATCCTGATATCGACTGTTGCCCAACGTGCTATCGGCGCCTGCTCGAAAGGAGCCATTCCATGATTCGCCAGGCAGTGATTTCTGGAGGTGTGGCTTATCACCATGGCCTGGTTCAACCAGGAGAGATCCTCTCGGAGTTCGAGATTATCGACCTTGGCGATCTGGTCTCGGTCGATCTCAACCAGTTCGATCTCGTCCTTGTCCTGCGCTCAACCGATGGTGACGCCCTCCGGGCGCGGCGACATCAGTTCGCGCGCTACCTCGATCACGGTGGCGTTCTCATCGCCTTCGGTGAATGTTGGTCAGGCTGGATTCCAGGTTCACGATGGGAACCCGAATGCGCGGAGGACGTCATCGAACCCGTCGTCGTCAGCGATCATCCCATCGTCGCCGGATCAACGCCTGCCGATCTGCTTTGGCATCCACAGTTGGAAAGCTGGTGCTGCCATGGCCACTTTGTCGCGCCCGAAGGCGCTGAAGTGCTCGTCGAGAATCAACGCGGCGACGCCTGGCTCTACATCGATCAGATGTCGACGAATGGGGTTATCGTCGCCTCGTCGAACCTCGACCCGGACACGCACACCTACCATGGAAGTCCCCGCGCCCGCGCATTCTTTGAGCGCTTGCTCGCCTTGGCGCGCTCCGAGGCGGAATCGACCGCGGAGCGGCGGAGCCGGCTCACGCCGAAGATCGCCGGTCTCTTCTCTGGTGTCCACTTCCAGAAAGGTTTTTACGAGGACGCCGAATTCGGGCCAGGCTTCGCGGTCCTGCCGGACTGGGAACTCGCGGCGGCAAATCTGCACGACTTCGCGGCGCTCTGGATTCCTCGGGAATGCAACCAGAACCTGCTCGTGACCAATCGGGACAAGCTGCGCCACTATCTTGAAGAGGGCGGTACGATCGTCTCCTTCGAAATGGCGAATCAGCCGTGGCTGCCAGCGGCTGATTGGGTACTTCGCCCGGCGAACATGGATTCTATCCGAATCGCGGATCACCCGATGGTCTCCCATCTCACGATAGAAAATGTGAAGTGGCATTCTCACGGACTCTATTCCGCGTACCCTGGCGTCACGGTCTTGATCGACGATTCCGAGGGCGGCGTGATCCTCTTTCTGGACGACGCGACCTTCGCTGGAACGCTCATCGCCGGTACGCTGGACCCCGATTGTCACGTCGGATTCGGGACCGAGCGCACGCGACCATTGCTCCGGGCGCTGGTCAACTGGGTGAAACAATCCCAGCGCGTTCCGGCGCTGGCGCTGTGACATGAATGGCTGCAAGCGTTGGAGATCTCGATGCATCATGTAACCAGGCGCCAGGTTATTGCGGGTTTGGCCGGAGGAGCAATCGCGCTGCAGTTCGCGAGGGCCGACGCCCGCAAAGCCCAGCAACCCATCGCGCTGCTGCGGTATGCCGGACCCGACTCTGGAGTGCCAAATCCGTTTCAGGTGTCGCCGGCCGGTCCTGGTGGACCGATCCTTGTCAGCCTCCTCTATGACACGCTGACTTGGAAGGACGAATCGGGCATCATCCCGTGGCTTGCGTCCGAGTGGTCAATCAGCGATGACGGATTGACGTACACCTTCCAGATCGAGCCCGGCGCCGCCTGGCACGACGGCGCGCCACTGACTGTCGAAGATGTCGCATTCTCGTTTACCTATTACTCGCGACATCCCTACGTTTGGGCGCCATCGGATGTCGTCCAATCCGCGGTGGTAGAGGGCGAAAGCGTGCGGATCATGCTGAAGCAACCCTACGCGGCCTTCATCGAAGACATCTCCGGAATTGTCCCGATTATCCCCAGACATGTTTGGGAATCGGTCGACGATCCGATCGCCTACACCGGAACCGGTCGGGTCATGGGCAGCGGTCCGTATGTACTGGCGGAGTACAACGCTACCGAAGGCGCCTATCGCTTGATCGCCAACGAGTCGTACTGGCGTGGAACTCCCAGGATCACGGAATTCCGTCAACTCACGGTTCCCCCCGAGGCCCTGATTCAGTCGACGCTTCAAGGAGAGATCGATCTCGCCTCGAGTCCGGATGCATCGGTTGCCGACATTCTCGCCGATGATGAGCGCCTGGCTATTCATGAATCCGTCCCGCTTTCGATCGTCCGCCTGGCCGTCAACACCACTCGGCCGCCGCTCGATCGCCCCGCCGTGCGCCAGGCGATCGCCTATGCTCTCGATCGCCAGTTCATCGCCGAATCGATCACTCGAGGTCCGGCGATCGTCGGAAGCGCCGGTGTCGTGCCGCCTGAAACACCGTGGTTCAATCCCGACCTCCGCCAGTACGCCTACGATCCCGATCGTGCCCGCGAGTTGCTCGCTGGTGAGCGCCTCACAATCAATCTGGTCGCGGATGCGAGGGCCCGCGATCCGGACCTGATGATCCCGATGCTTGAAGAGGTCGGCATCACCCTCAACGTGCAACGCGTTGACTCGCCGACCCGAATCCAACTCCTGCGCGACGGTGATTTTCAGCTTGGGTTCGTGACCCACATCGGCGTCGGAGGTGATCCGGACTACCTTCGTCGCTGGTACACCGGTGAGGAATCGAACGCATTTGCCCAGGGTTCGATCTTCAGCAATGAGGAATACACACGCCTCGGCGAGGCCCAGGCCGCCTCACTCGACGCAACCGAGCGAAGTGACCTCATTTTCCGAATGCAGGAGATTCTGGCCGAAGAACTTCCCACGATCGTCCTCTATCACCGGCGTTTCTACTGGATCCACGATCCGACCCTGTTCACTCCCATGGAAACATGGGGTGGTCTCATGAACGGCATCCCCTTCCCCCACAACAAGCTCGCCTTGATCGCGACCTGACCAAACCCCGTGGTTCAGAACCTCCTTCGGCTCTTGAGCCGATACCTGGCGCTCGTGGTTAGCGTCGTACTGGTCAACTTCTTTCTGCCGCGAATGCTCCCCGGCGATCCGCTCGATTTCAGCGCCGGCGATGGAACTGAGGCCGCTGTACCGCTCACGGCCTCGGCTCGGGCGAACCTTGAGAATTACTACCATCTTGACGATCCAACCCTAACCCAATTGCGGACCTACTTGAGTGAGCTGCTTCGCGGAGATTTGGGATTCTCGATTTCCCGATCGGCGCCCGTGCGCGACCTAATCCTCGATCGCCTGCCCTGGACGTTGTCACTGCTGCTTGTTTCACTCGTACTTTCCGCCATCATTGGAACCACGTTCGGAGTCGTGGCGGGATGGCGTCCAGGCAGGCGGTCAGATCGCTTTCTGACCTCAGCCTCGGGGATGCTTGCCGCCATCCCCGAGTTCCTGATTGCGATTGGACTGTTGCTTGGCGGCGCGGTTGGGCTCGCCTGGTTTCCGTTGTTCGGTGGTGAAAGCGTGTTTGTGGAGTCAGGCGCCGGATTGTCGGGTGTCATGCATCGGGGGCTCGACATCGCCTGGCACCTCACCTTGCCCGCCGCGACGCTGGTGATCGCTGGCGTGTCAGCCTTCGTCCTTGTGACGCGAGACGCAATCGCCAGTCTCCAACACGAACCGTGGCTCGTGGCGGCGCGGGCAAAGGGGCTCGACGAACGGCGGGTAGCTACCCGGCACGCCTTGCGGAAGATCGCTCCTCTCTTGATCACCTTTTTCGGATTGCGGCTCGGCAGCGTGCTCGGCGGGGCGCTTGTCGTCGAGCGGGTGTTCAGCATTCCGGGTCTGGGGTTGCTCGGCTTCCAGGCAATTGGCGCGCGCGACTATCCCGTATTGCAGGCGCTTTTCCTGGTATCCGGCCTTGGAGTGCTCGGCGTCGCATTCCTGGTCGAGCTCAGTTACCTGCGATTCGATCCCACCCGGAGAACCCGGCAGTGACGAGGCGTTCGCTCCTGTCCTGGCTTGGGCTTGCGCTGCTTGTCGGTTTTGCTGGGGTCGCGATCCTGGCCCCGGTGTTCGCCCCTTACGATCCACTCCTGGCGCTGGCGCCGCCGCTTTCGACACCGAGCCGCGGACACCTGCTGGGAACCAATGACCTAGGACAGGACATCCTGAGCCAGGTGATTTACGGCACACGCTCCTCGGTGGTCGTCGCGGCATCGGTCACGGTGATCTCCGCGGTCGTGAGCTGGCTCGTAGGGCTGACGGCAGGATTCGTCCGCCGGTTGGAGGGTCTGTTGATGGGCGTTACGGACCTCTTCCTGGCGCTGCCTGACTTGCCGCTCATCCTTCTGGTGTTGACCCTGGTCAGCGCCACCCGGACCAACGTAATCCTGGTCTTGGCCCTCCTCTCATGGCCCGCATTTGCGCGCGTCGTCCGGTCCGTCGTGATCGGGGCCCGAGCGTCGCCCTACGTCGAGGCCAGCCGGGCGCTGGGCGGATCGACCGCGCACGTTATGATGCGTCATCTCCTGCCGGCGACGCTTGTCGTGCTCCCAACCAAGCTGGTGCTGACGATGCGGTACGCCGTGTTCGCCGAAGCCACACTGGCGTTCCTCGGGTTAGCCGCGGGCGACTCAATCGGTTGGGGCGCGATGCTGAATTTGGCGTTTCGCGATCCGTTGCTCTTCTCCCGCCCGGTCTGGCCGTGGTTGGTCCTGCCGCCCGTTCTCGCGATCGCGGCATTGATCCTCGCCACCGTCTGGGTTGCCAGCGGACTGACGAACCTGCGTCACTCCGGCCGACGCGCCAACACGAACCGACAACACAAGCCGTGATGATTATGTCCATGCCTCGCCGGAGCCGCGGGCGGCGGTACGGCCACGCAGGAAGTCCTTGAGGACGTAATTGCCGAGACGGTTCGGGGAGGCGTTGATCACGCGGCCCTTGTTGACGCGCATCAGGTCCTCTATGAAACGGTTCATGTGCGGAGTGCTTTCGAGCAGGAAGGTGTTGATCGTGATGTCCTCGCGAGTACATCGAACCACTTCTCTCAATGTCGCCTCGAAGGTCTCCCGCGTGGGTGGATACTGGAACCGAACCTCGCCCCGGTCGATGTGGGCGGTCGGTTCGCCATCGGTGATCACGATGATCTGGCGGTTGCGGCCTCGTTCTGGCCGCAGCTTTTCCCGGGCCAGCTCAAGCGCGTGCTGGAGATTCGTCCCGTAGTTGTATTCGTTCCACTCAAGCGTCGGCAGATCGACCATCTTCAGCGAGTGGGCGGTCGCGGAAAAGCCAATCAACTCAAGCATGTCCCGCGGGTATTTGCCCCGTATCAGCGTGTCCAGCGCCAGCGCCGAGCGCTTGGCGGCATCCCAACAACCGTTGTGAATCATCGAACGGCTCATGTCGATCAGGAGCACGGTTGCGGTAGACGTTCTTGCTTCGCGATCCTGGACCTCGAAATGCGACGGATTCAGTCGAACCGGGGTACCGGGTCCGTATTGCAGCACGCCATTCATCACTGTACGCGGCAAATCGAGCACGAACGGATCGCCGAATCTCCACCGCCGGGACGTCTCGACCAGCTCACCAGCGGCGCCCTGGCGTTGGACATCGTGTTCGCCAATGCCTTTGTTCCTCAGTGAGGAATAGATGTCCTCCAGGGCCTTTTCGCCGATCCGGCGTACGGCCTTGGGGGTAAGTTCCAGACCGCGCCTGCCGTTTCGCACGAATCCGGCATCGATCAGTTGATCCTCAACACCCGACCATCGTTCGAGCCATTCCTGGTCCTCGTCGTTGAGGACCTCGTCGATGAGGTCCTGGTCCAACCCGCGCAACTCCTGCGGCCGGTGGATCGACCTGAGTTGCGATTCAAGTTGGTCCATCCTCGAAGCCCGTTCGAGAACCTGCATCGCAATGTCGAGCGGGATGTCCTGATCGCCGTGTGCGGTGGATTGTTCGAGATTGGGTCGGGCGATCGGTCCAATGTGCGCCTGCAACTGCTGAAACAGGTCCATCAGGCCGCTGCCCTGGAGCGACTGTTCGATCATCCTTTGCATTTGAGCTCGTTGTTGCGGCGACAGCATCGACAACAGATTCTGTGCCGCCTGCATGCGGTTTCGCATCCGCTCGCGAATTTCGTTCATGTTTTCGGCGCGGCCGCCAAGTTGATTCGCCCACTTGTTGTTGAGTTTGTCCATGTCCGGTTGTTGCCCGAGCCGTTCCTGCTCGAACGCCTCATTGAGGTCTTGCAGGAACTCCCGCATCTGATCGGCGGAACCTTCACCCGGTTGAGGGAGACCACCCATCAGGTTGTTGAACATGGCGTCCGCGACTTGCTGCTGCAATTGCCGCAGGAGTTCGTCGAAATCAAGCCCGGCCTGGGCATCGACGAACTCGTAATCCTTGAGTTGGTCTATTCGCGAGGCTGTTTCTTCCGGCAACCGTTGCAGCGTTTCCTCGCGGCGATCGAGATAACCGGTGAGACGTTCGACATCGTCGGTCTCCGGGTCTCGCCCTTCGCCAAGTTGGTTACGGCGATCGTGGATCGTGCTCATCTCCCGCCGCAGGATGTCGTCGAGTCTCTCCCGAATCGCATCGAGCGACGATCCAAAATCAAACTGGTCGAGCAATTCCTGGCGCTGCTCACGAAGCCTGTCGAGCAAATCATTGAGACCGGAGCCATTCATCCCTTGCGATCCCCAACGGAAGGCCCGTTGCAACGAGAGCTCTAGATTGCCGTCGCGGAGGATGTCTTCGGAAATGGCGTCCATGAGATCCTCCGGGTTAACCGGCCTCTCGATCGACACATCCCACTTGAGGTATTCACCTGTGCGGTAGCTGAGGTGATGCATTCGTGCCCCGATTTGTTGAATGTGGAGTTCCTAGAGGCTGTAGCGCGTCTCGGCGTCGGCCCGGACGCGCCGGCTAACCTTGCGCAATTGATGGAGACCTTCAAGCACAAACTCGATCGCCGAGGCCGTTTCCTGAGGAGAGTTCGACGTTGTCAAGGTCGATATCACATCACTCAAGGAGTCGACGGCGCTCACCTGGTGAATATAAGAGAACGCGTCGGCGGTGTCCGAAACAGTGACGGTCAGGCCGTTCTCGAACGCGGTGAGCAATGGATCGAGCAGCGATGGGTCGACCATCTTCAGAAATACCGTCCTGATCGCGTCGCCAACGATGCGTTCCAGGGCATCTTCGTCCCGGCCTTCGCCAAACGTTTCGAACTCGATCTTGCCCATGGACGTCGGATAGATCGCGTCAAGATCGGAAATTCGTGGCACAGCGAGAGACTCGTTCTTGCGGAGCGCGCGGCGACTGGAGGTGGCCAGGAGCACTTCGGTGTTTGCGACCGTCATCCTCACCGAGACGCCACTTCGCTGGGACACCATGGGTGATCGCCGGGCATGATGCGAGATTTCGGTGACCACATCCTGCATGAATCGCGGCATGACTGGCTCGATTCCGGGAATTGCGAAGTGCGTCCGCTCCTGTTGCACGATCCGGTTTTCGAGGTCGACCGATTCCGGGTAATGGGTCCTGATTTGGGATCCAAACCGGTCCTTCAGTGGAGAAATAATCCGCCCGCGATTTGTGTAGTCCTCAGGATTCGCGGATGCGACGACCATGATGTCGATCGGCAGCCGGACCTGGAACCCGCGAATCTGGACATCCTGCTCCTCCAGGATATTGAGCAGACCCACTTGGATCCGCTCCGCCAGGTCGGGGAGTTCGTTGAGGCTGAAAATGCCGCGATTCGTGCGCGGAATCAACCCGAAGGCGATGGTCTCCTCGTTGCTGAGATATCGGCCTTCTGCGACCTTGATCGGATCGACCTCGCCGATCAGGTCCGCCACTGTTGTGTCCGGGGTCGCCAGTTTCTCGGCGTAACGGCGATCCCGGGCGAGCCAGTCGATAGGCGTCTCATCGCCTCGTTCGGCCACAATCGCCTTCCCCGCGTGGGAAATTGGCGCCAGTGGATCGTCATTCACTTCAGATGAAGCGACGACCGGGGTCCAGGGATCGAGAAACTGAGTCAGGCTGCGGGCGATTCGCGTCTTTGCCTGTCCACGCTCACCGAGCAAGATTATGTCGTGGCCGGCAAGAATCGCATTCTGCAACTGCGGGATGACCGTGTCTTCGAAGCCATGGATTGCCTCGAACATGGGTGAAGAACCCTTGAGTTGGTCGATCAGGTTGGCTCGCAGCTCGTCGCGCACACTTCGTGACGTGTAGCCTGATTCGCGAAGTTGACCAAGGTTGGAAATTGGGGGGCTGGTCATCTCGGGCTCCTGGTGCATTGATTGGCATCGGGCGGACCGGTATGGCGACTGAAGCACAGTGAGTCCGCACTGCTCCGATCATACGTCATTCACCATGGCCAATCCCGCCTATCCGAGCAGGTGACGAACCAGAAACCTCGCTGCTTCGGCGTAGCCATCGATCCGATTCTTGCGTTTGGAAAGCCCATGCCCTTCGTCATCGAAAACCCGGAGTTCCACCACCTGACCGCGATGTTCGAGCGCCGAGGCAATTTGTTCGGCCTCAAACAACGGGACGCGCGGATCGTTCCGGCCATGGAGGACGAACAGAGGCGTCACGATCTTGTCGACATGGTTGAGTGGTGAAATGCGTTCGAGCATGTCGCGATCGGTTTCGAGGAATCCGTATTCATCGGATCGAATCTTTCGCCGCCAGGGACCGGTGCGTTCGAGGAATGTCACAAAGTTCGCGATCCCAACCACGTCAACGGCCGCCGCCCACAGGTCCGGATGGAAGGCGACCGAAGCCAGGGTCATGAACCCGCCGTAGCTCTGACCCATCACGCCAACTTTGTCCGGGATCGCATCGGTCCGCGATCGAAGCCACTCAACCGCCGCCGCGACATCCCTTACGGAGTCGAGCCGCAGTGACTTGTCGTCAAGGTGACTGTAGGCTTTTCCATAACCAGTGCTGCCTCGAACGTTGAGTGAAAGCACCATTATGCCGAGAGACCGGATGAACTGATCGGTTGGGACGGCGGAAGCGTACTGAAGGCGTCGTTGCGACTCGGGTCCGCCATGCACCTCGATCAGCACCGGGCACGGTCCATCGCCATCCGGCTTGAACAGGAATGCCGGAATCATGCGTCCATCGAAGGTTGGATAGTGAACCAGTTCCGGAGAGGCAACCGGGGGTCGATTCTCGGCATCCTCGCCGGAAATCATGCGGTAGTCGCCATTGATGCTGGTGACAACGATCGCGGAGGGATCTTCGGCAGTGGAAAACCCGAACGCCACGGTCGAACTGTCGGGCGACCAGGTGAATCGATCGACAGTTCCACGAGGGAGCCCGTCGAGGACAGTTGGGCCACGGCGGTCAACCAGCGACTGGATCGCAATCCGCATCCAGCCATTCTCGTTGATCGCGATCGCGACAAAGCGGCCGTCGTGCGAAATCTCGAACACTTCGACGTCCCAGGTTTTGGCGTCGTGAACGACCTGCCGTTCGCCAGACTCGAGATCGAGACTTTCGAGGCGAACGAAATCCAGACCCTCGTTGGTCAGGAGCCAGGCGCTGCTCTCATTAGGATGGAAGGCCGCGCCCAGATTCCAGGCTTCGCCATCGTGGACAGTGAGGTTTCGGACAGTCTTCGTTTCGCGATCCACCAGCAGAAGATCGGCATCGAGGTTCGTGTTGGCGAGGATGACCAGCGCCATGGCGCCATCACTCGTCAACGCCACGGGCGTTGCGGTTCCCGCGGCCTCGATCCAGGGCGTGATTTCGCCGTTTCCGAGGTCGAGTTCGACCACGTCAAATGTCGATTCGTCCCTCGAGTTGGACTTCACCAATGTGAAGCGTCCGTCAGACGAGACTACTCCCGGTTCATGAATCGCTTCCGGCCGACTGGTGACCACGCGCGGCTCGTCGCCGGATCGCGGAATCGTCCACACTTGTTGCCGTTCGTCACCACCGGTGTCCATCCCGAATACAACTGCTCCACTGGCGCCGGCAAGGAGTGACTGCAATCGCTCGCCGAACGCGGTAACTGGGGTTACCTGGTCCGTGGCGATCTCGACAGTGCTCAATTGAGGCACGCCGCTGCGATCGTCGAGGATCGCCAGCGTATGGCTGTCGATGAATGCTGGCATACTGAACGCGGGGCGGTCGAAGTAACGCGCCGCACGCTGCTTCAGTTGTTCAAGATCCGGCTGAGCTGCGATCGTCACGATGGAATGCCTCCTGTATTGACTACTTCTGGAAGGCAATGAATCACAGTTGCACGCGTCTGGCAAACATCTCCAGGCGAGTCGAATGACCACAAAGGGGTACGGGACTTGACAACACGATTCAAAAAGTCGGCGGCAATGATCGCATTGCTGGCGATTCCGCTGATGATCGGAACCGCTTTCGCTCAGGACAACCAGGACACCTATGACGAGATCGCTGGTGAGATGGCTGAAATTCGGGAACTCGAACTGCTGGAACCGCTCACCGTCGATGAGAAATCGCGGGAGGAATTGCAAGAAGAAACCCGCGCGGAACTGGACACGGACTACCCACCCGATGAGCGTGCGGATGACCAACGCGTGCTTGTCGCGTTTGGATTGATGGATCCCGATGATGATCTGGGTGATCTCTATGTCGACCTTCTGGGCGACCAGGTTGCTGGCTATTATGACCCTGAGACTGATGAAATGGTCGTCGTCCGCTCGGACGATGGTGATGAATTGAGCGTAAGAGACAAGGTGACATTTGCGCATGAAGCCGTGCATGCTTTGCAGGACCAGCACTTCGATCTGGAGATTTTCACCGAAATGCGGATCGAAGGGACAAGCGACGAATCACTCGCCGTCACCGCGCTGATCGAAGGTGATGCAACCCTGGCTCAGATCGACTACATCCTGAGTGATGTACGGCTGGCCCGGGATTTCCTTGGCGAACTCGAAACCGATGACATATCGACTGACTCCCTCGACAACACGCCGCCGATCCTCGCCGAAACGCTGCTCTTTCCCTATACCGAGGGCCAGGTCTTCGTTCAATACCTCTTTGACGAAGGCGGCTGGGACCTCATCGACGAGGCCTACGAAAATCCACCGGCGACAACCGAGCAGATCCTCCACCCGGCGAAATATCTCGATGGTGAGGACGGGATCGACGTCACTGTTCCAGACCTCTCAGCGGTGCTTGGAAATGACTGGCGCACGATCGACGATGACACGATGGGCCAGTTCCAAATCTCGGTCGTCCTTGCGGATGCTGACCTGAGCGATCGTCAGGTTCAGGTTGCTTCAGAAGGCTGGGGCGGAGACGCTTACACGGTGGTCGCCACCGACGACGAGGCCGTAATCGCCTGGAACACCGAGTGGGACACAGAAGAGGACGCTGAGGAGTTTGCCACGGCGCTCGCGATTCGCGAAGCATTTCGGCTGGATGCGGAACCGGATGAGGACGGCGACTCGGTCATCATCGTGGCCGATGAGGAAGTGGTCCAGATCGTGCGGGACGGCGCAGCGGTGACGTACGTGCAAGCGCCGGACGCCGCCATTCTTGACACGGTTCTCGCCGAACTCGGCGGAAGTAACTGAGGCCAATGAGCGCGCCGGCTTCCCGTTCATGTCAGCCTTGTCGAAAGCCTGTTCGGTCGAGCAGATCGCTCCAGGCCGAGGACAGGAATGGCATACAGGCGACCCAGGACCAACAGAGGAACAGGCCGTGATCGATCGATTGGCTGCTGCTCCCAACCCCCAGTTCTCGCGTCCCGGCTGGACTGATTTATGCGGAGAGTGGCGATTCAGATTCGACGACGAGGATCGGGGTTTGCGCGAGCGCTGGTTCACCAATCCCGAAGGGTTCGACCGGACCATTCGCGTGCCATTTCCGCCGGAGTCGGAACTCAGCGGGATCAACGACAAGTCGTTCCATCCGATTTGCTGGTATGCGCGGGCTCTCATCGACCACCGTAACCGTCGTGACGAGCGGTTGATCCTCAACTTCGGCGCTGTTGACTATCACGCTACGGTTTGGGTCGACGGAGTTCAGGTCGGGGAACATGAGGGTGGCCAAACCCCTTTTTCGTTCGATGTGACCGATGCCCTGGAACACGCCGCCGCCGATCATTGGCTGGTGGTGCGCGCTCTCGACGATCCAGTCGATGCCGAACAGCCACGCGGCAAGCAGGATTGGCTGCCCGAACCGCACGTCATCTGGTATCACCGGACGAGTGGAATCTGGCAACCCGTTTGGACTGAAACAACACCCAGGATCCGAGTGCTCCAGGTCCACTGGAGTTACGACGCGAGTCGATCACTTGTTGACTACGAGGTGGAACTGTCCCAGACGCCAAATGGGGTTTTCAATCTCTCCATCGAATTGGAATTCGAAGGGGAGACGATCTCCACGACGACAACAACCTGCGCATCCCGCGTGGTTTGTGGAACTCTCAACCTTGGGTCCGGTGTGCGCACGATGGACCCTGGGCGCCTCCTTTGGTCCCCGGATCGGCCCAACCTGATCGGCGCGACCATCACCCTGAGTGGCGAAGCCAATGACGATGTCGTGGAGACCTATCTCGGCCTGCGCACAATCGAACTCTCGGGACGCAACTTCCTGATCAATGGCCGGCCACTGTTCCTGAGATTCGTGCTCAATCAGGGATACTGGCCAGAGAGCCAACTCGCCGCCCCGTCGCCGGAGGCGTTGAAACGCGAAGTCGAGCTGATCCTTGAGCTTGGCTTCAATGGCGCCCGCACCCATCAGAAAGTGGAAGATCCCCGATTCCTCTTTTGGGCAGACAGGCTGGGTCTCTTGCTCTGGGGAGAAACCGCTGGCGCTTTCACATTCACCGAACGGGCGATTTCCCGGCACCTCAACGAATGGTCCGAGGCCGTTCTGCGCGACCGCAATCACCCCTCGATCGTCGCCTGGGTCCCGTTTAACGAGAGCTGGGGAATCAGCCAGGTCGGGACTTCAACTGTCCAACAGCAGGCCGTTAGGGCGGCCTACCATCGGACCCACATGCTTGACGGAACCCGGCCCGTCGTTGCCAACGATGGCTGGGAACATGTCATCGGCGACCTGTTGACGATCCACGACTACAACTGGGATCCAGACGTGTTGCGTGGCCGCTATGCAACGGAGGACGATCTTGAGGCCACAACCTCAACGTTCTTCCCCGGTGGCCGTCACATCGTCATCGGTGATTTCGAAACCTGCGGGAAACCGGTAATGATCTCCGAATTCGGCGGGGTGAGCCTGTCGCCCGAGGCTGATGAAGCATGGTTCGGCTATGGCAAGGTGCGGACCAACGAAGAATTCGTCGAGAAATACCGGGCGCTTACAGGCGCGTTGGCACAGTCGGAACTCCTCTGCGGCTCTTGCTATACCCAACTCACCGATACGGAGCAAGAAACAAATGGGTTGTTGACTCAACATCGTGAACCGAAGGCGCCAATCGAAATCCTTCGATCGATTGCAAACGGATCGCCAATTTAGGTCGCCGCTGTTACGACTGGTCGTCGTCAATCGTCAAGTCGCCCGGAGTGAGAATCGCGAGATGAGTCATATTCTGGCCAGGCGCCGCGCCATGCCAATGGCGCTCGTTGGGTTGGACCAGCACCACATCTCCCGGTTCAATCCGACGCTCACCAGTCTCGTCGGCAATAATGCCCACACCGTGCGTCACGACCAGCACCTGTTCCGTGCTGTGCCGGTGCCAACGGTTACGCGCGCCATCGATGAACGAAATGGCGGACAACCGCTGTACAGGCGCCTCATCGTCCGCCACGAGTCGTTGACGGCGGACTTCTCCAAGGAACATTTCCGGATTGGATTCCGTGGTGCTCTCGTCAAAGTTCTGGGTTACGATCTTGACCATGGATAAGGACCTCCTCGGAACGCGGCCTGCTCGGGGTAGGCTAGCATGGTTCGACCGAGTTGGCGCGGTGCTGCACGTTCCGCCCCCGATCGCAAAGGTGACTCACGTACATGAAGATCGCCGTCATTTCCGACATCCATGGCTTTTCCCTGGCGCTGGAAGCAGTCCTCGACGACATTGGAGGAGAACCCGGAATCGATCTGATCGTCGCCGCCGGCGATCTGTGCGAAGGTGGCCCGGATCCACTCGGCGCCCTGACGATGCTTCAGGAACACGATGTCACACTCATCCGTGGCAACACCGATCGGGACCTGGTCGAAGGCGTCCGCACCTCCGCGCCCGCGACCTGGGTCACGGAACAATTGGGTGATGCCGGTATCGCGATCCTTGCGAGCTTGCCGTTCGACGTCAGGACTGCGCCTCCTGGCGGTCGCCCCATCGAGGATGATCTACTCGTGGTGCATGCCAACCCGTTCGACGAGGACCGCCCGATCGCCCCCTGGGCGTCCGACCTCGAGGTCCGAGAACACGTGGGCGATGCCCGGGCCGCGGTCATCGCCTTTGGTCACATTCATATCGCCTACCAGCGAGACATCGACGGAATCCGCCTGATCGATGTCTCCGCCGTCGGTAATCCGAAAGACGAGGACCTCCGTTCCAAATGGGGCCTGTGCAAATGGGACGAGAAACGGCGCAACTGGACCACCGAACTGCGATACGTCGAGTATCCCCTCCAGGAAACCCTGGCCCAGATGGAGGCAAGCGGCATGCCGAAATGGCGAAAGGCGGCCGCCAGGTTGCAGTTGGCGTCCTACCGGGAGTCCTGAGGTGACCCGTCGCGTGGCCGTGGTCGATATCGGAACGAACACTCTCAAATTTTCAGTGACCGCCATCGGAGACGACGGTTCGGAGTCGATCATCGACGCCCATGCCGACACCGTGCGGTTAGGCGCTGGCATCAAGACATCGGGCGTGATCGAGCCAGGTCGCATCGCTCGCGCCCTTGCATCGCTCACCGCTTACGAGCAAGTCGCCCGCGGGCTCGGCGCCGAGGCCTGTATTGGGGTCGCGACCGCGGCCCTGCGAATGGCCCGCAATGGAGACGAAATGCTCAACCGCATTTCGTGCTCCACGGGTTGGAAGGTGAGGGTTGTTTCCGGCGCCGATGAGGCTCGGTTGGCATTCAACGGGCTTGCCGCACAATTGCCCGAGACCGGCAATGCGCTACTCGCCGACGTCGGAGGTGGGAGCACCGAACTCATTGCTGTGACGGATCGATCGTTGGTGTTGTCCGAATCGTTCGACGTCGGTTCCGGAACACTGGCGGATCGACTCTTTCGCGTAGACCCACCCGGAATCGAGGTTGTCCAGGCGGCGGTACACTATGCGACATCGACACTGGATCGATCGCTCGTGATCCAATCATCGATTGGATCGGCCCTTTACCTTTCAGGCGGTAATGGACAATTTCTCAGCGCTTTCGCCGAATGGGACGATGTAGCGATTCCGTTTGTCCCCTCGGGGTTCGACGATTTGGTGAAGTCCATCTCGGTCAGGCAAAGCATCGCGATCGCCAGGTATCTGGGGATTGCCCAGGAGCGAGCGAGAATGCTGCCCGCGGGAGCGGCAATCGCCAGGGCCATCATCGGCCTCTCAAACCCGGAATCGGTTGCGGCGGTCCCCAGCGGTATTCGCGGCGGCCTGCTGGCCGAGTGGCTAGCCACTCATCCAAAATAATCTTGACACGTTCAGGAGGATTCTGTGCACGACACCTTGCAACCCGGAAACGCTCACATTCCATCCACGCTGCTGATCACCGGCGCCACGGGGTTTGTGGGATCAGGCATTCTCCGGGCGCTCGGCCGGTCGGGCGACACGCCTTCCGGTCCCTTTGCCGGAACCCGCATTCAGTCGTTGCAGCGGAAACCGGGGAGCGTGGTCGGTCGAGTCGAAACAGTCGCCGGCGATGTTACCGATGCATCTTCTCTATCCGGGAAACTCGATAGCGTCGACACAGTCATCCATCTCGTCGGCATCATCGAAGAATCGGGAGGAGCGACATTCGACGAAGTGATTCGCCGGGGCACCGAAAACATGGTCCAGGAGGCCTCGCGAGCGGGCGTCAAGCACTTCATCCTGATGAGCGCCCTCGGCGCCCACGATAGCCCGAAGTTCCCGTACCATCGGGCCAAGTTCCGGGCGGAAGAGGCGGTCAAGGCGTCGGGACTCCCTTTCACGATCTTTCGGCCATCGGTGATCTTTGGCAAGGGCGATGGATTTATCACCGTCCTCGCCGGACTCGTCAAGTCGTTTCCGGTCGTCCCGGTGGTCGGTTCGGGTGAATCGAAGTTCCAACCGGTTCAGGTTGACGACGTGGGCGCAAGTTTCGCTTATGCGGCGTCCCATCCTGAGGAGGCAGGCGGTAAGACCTACGAACTCGGTGGCGCAAAGTCGTACAGCTACCAGGAAATGCTCGATGTGATCGGCGCGGAACTGGGCAAGCGAAAGCCGAAAGTACACGTGCCGCTACCGCTCATGAAGGCAGTAGTCACGCTTACCGGACCGTTGCCCAAGGCGTTGCGGCCCCCCGTGACAATGGAGCAACTCAAGATGCTGGCGCTGGACAACAGCACCGAGGACTCGGCGACGCCACGATTGATCGGTCACACGCCAGTCGCCCTCGAAGATGGCATCGCCTACATTCGTTAACATTCAGGTCCGCGGCGGTGACCGTTCGGAGCCCAACGCCGGTGTTGTCCCCCGCGGAACGATCCAGCGGAGCGGAACCTTTGGGATAACCTCTCCACCCGGCGACCTGTCAACCAGCACAAGAGCCGCTGCGGGCCAGGAGCCGCGCGACTCCCGATTTCGCGCGGGACTGAATGATGGATAATGTCCTCAGCGAATGAAGATTCCGCTGGGTTGGTCCGGCGATCAGACACAATGAAGTGGAGTAGCACTGACGATGGCGGCTGAAGCGAAATCACAGGAATTCGATCTTGTCGTGCTCGGCGGCGGCACCGGCGGGTACGTCGCCGCGATTCGCGCCAAACAGCTTGGCCTCAACGTTGCCGTCGTCGAGGAAATCAAGCTCGGTGGAACCTGCCTTCACCGCGGATGCATCCCAACGAAGGCCATGCTCAAGTCGGCAAGCGTGTTCGATGAAGTCAAGAAGGCAGGGGATTTCGGGGTCAGGATCGGCGGCGACATCGACTTCGTGTACGAGGACGCCCTGGAACGGTCGAATAAGGTTGTCGATGGCCAGTATCGCGGTCTCTTGTATCTCTTCGAAAAGAAGCACAAGATTCCCGTGTTCATGGGCCGGGGAAAACTCACCGCGCCAACTGTCGTCGAGGTTACGCCCAACGATGGTGGCGATGCCTTCGAGCTTACGTCCAGGGATGTCATCATCAACACCGGGTCGCGGCCGCGCCCGATCGAAGACGTGCCGTACGACGGCGTTCGGGTGATCAATAGCGACCATGCCGTCGCGCTTGAGACCATGCCCAAGAGCTTCATCATCCGGGGCGGTGGAGCGACCGGCGTCGAGTGGGCGAGCGTCTATCACCGTTACGGCGCCAAGGTTTCACTGGTTGGCCGGATCGTCCCTGGCGAGGATGCCGAAGTCTCCCAGCAATTGCTTCGCTCGTTCCAGCGTCAAAAGATGGACGTCTATCCCGACTCCCGTCCAGGCGCCGCCGACATCGACGTTGGCAAGAACTCGGTGAAGATCAAAGTCAAGGATGCCAAGGGCAAGGAGACCCAAATCGAAGCCGAAGTCCTCTTGGTGGCGATCGGCCGCCAAGGCAACATTGAGGACATAGGACTCGAATCGGCAGGCGTCAAGACCGAAGGCGAATACATCCCGGTCGACTCGATGATGCGCACCAATGTGCCGCACGTGTACGCGATTGGCGATGTCAACGGACAACAGTTGCTGGCTCACACGGCCATGCACCACGGTATCATCGCCGTCGAGCACATCATGGAGCTGAATCCGTTTCCGCTCGACATCCTCAACTCCCCAAGTTGCACGTACTGCGAACCGGAGATTGGTTCAGTCGGCTTCTCAGAGAAACAGGCCAAGGAGCTCGGTTACAACGTCAAGATCGGCAAGTTCCCAATGTCCCCCAACGCCAAGGCCGTGATCGAGGGAGAAACCACCGGTTTCACCAAACTGGTTGTCGATGCGGATACCGAGGATGTTTTGGGCGTACACATCATCGGCGCTCACGCAACGGAGCTCATCGCCGAAGCCGGGTTGGCACGGTATCTGAACGCGAGTGTTCAGGAACTGGCGACGACTGTACATCCGCATCCGACCGTGTCTGAGGTCCTCGGCGAAGCCGCGCACGACGCGCTCGGACACGCCATTCACATCTAGGTCGGGCCGCTGATTCTCAAGGGATGACCGTACTGACACGGTGGAAGGATTCGGGAACATGAGGGCGCCGGTCTCCGAACAGACTGTCACGGTCAATGCCGAGTCGCTGGCGATTCAAATTGCCGGGTGGTTGAAGAAGAGGCTCGACGAAAGCGGCGCCCGGACCTTTGTTCTGGCGCTCAGCGGTGGGATCGACTCCGCCGTCGTCTGCGGCCTCGCCGCCCAGGGCGCCGGCTCGGATCACGTTCTAGGTGTGATCATGCCATCGGCCTCTAACCCCGATGATGCCGTTGAAGCCGCGAAGGTCGCGGCGGCCTTTGGCGTCAAATCCCTGACGGTCGAGCTGACATCCCTTGCCCGGTCATTCCATGCCGCCATGCCGACCGAGACTGCACTTGATGCCCTGGGCATGTTGCCCAGAGCCAACGCTAACATCGATGGGCGACGCCACCTCGCGACCGCGAATATGCGACCACGACTCCGGATGACGACCCTCTACTATATTGCCAACATGGCGAGTGGTATTGTCGTGGGAACAGGCAACAAGAGCGAGGCCATGATTGGGTACTTCACCAAATATGGCGACGGAGGAGTCGATCTCCTTCCGATCATCGATCTCTACAAGCACGAAGTGCGCGCGGTAGCGTCACACATCAGCGTGCCCCAAAGCGTCATCGATCGGCCACCGTCAGCCGGGTTGTGGCAGGGCCAGACGGATGAAGATGAAATTGGTCTCACCTACGATCAACTCGACAGAGCGCTCACCGCACTCGAATCTGAGGATACTTCCAGCATCGACCAGGCGGTGATGGAGCGAGTTCAATCGCTTCACGAAGGTTCTGCTCACAAGCGGTCTCCCATACCAATGTTTCTCAAGCAAACCTGATTCAGTCTACAGCGAGTTGGGGAATGGCTTGATCACCGCGCGGGCAGACTCTGCTGCGTTTCGCGGGAGACGACGATCCCGCCCTGACTGCAGACGAATGGGCGTGTCATCCCGTCTTCACTTCCCTGCGCGTTCTCAATCTCCAAGCAATCGTCGTGGAGCGCGTTGCGGTTGGGTTGCGCCACTGTCCGCCAATAAGGACGTCGTCATTCCAAAGAAACGATTGCTGTTCAACGCCCACTGGAGACCAATCAAACACTATCAAATTCGCATCGAGTGCGGGAGGCGCCAACCTGTATCGGGAACGGAAGTTCCAGACCGCGTTTGAGATCACCTTGAGACGCGACGTTCGACCGTGCCGGTGATCCGAGAGAACCCGATGTCCAATGACCGCGCAAGGGAAAATCCCACCGCTTTACCAACGTCAGGAACCGAAGGGCTTTCGGTGTCTACCCAAATTTCCGGAACATCGGATGCATTCACAAAAACCCGGTCAGCCGGTATGTCGTCTGAAAGTGGAGCCTCGTCGACCAACCGGGCAGCCGTCAAATACACTCGAGTTGTCATCAGCGCCTCCATCCCTACTCTCAAAACCAGGGTATCCTTCGACATTCGTACTATAACCCGCCCCGCTTACCATTGAGATTGGATGCATGCCGGGTCGCAGTCGTGATTCAGGGCCGAATCGTCAGCGCCCGTGCGGGATTCTCGATGAGTAATTTTCGGACGAGTGGCGCGGCTGCATCGGCCCGCATGAGTTCGAGGGTGAACCATTCGAGCAGGTGGTTCCAGCCATGCCCACTTCCGTGAGCGATCGGACTTGATTTTCGGGGCCGTCCTTGAGAAATTAGCAGCTGGTCCTCATATCCCGCGTCCGCCAGACGCGCCAGCATGTCGGCTTTGGATGCGTCGTCGCCATGACTGGCGTCTCCGACCCGGTCGAACGAAATCCAGGCGCCTCTGTTGGCGATCCCAGCGAGATAGTCGATGTCGAGACGACGGTCAAGGTGGGCGAGAATGACCCGTTGTGGATCGAGACCCGCGCCTTCAACGATGTCGAGCATTTCGTGAGCCATTGTCCCCGCTTCCAGGCATATCGTGACCGGATACCCGCTCATCACCGCAATGCTGGCGCCTGCGAGGGCCGCAATCCGTTCGACATCCGTAATCGCGTTCACGCTGGAGCCGAACGTGATCACGCCGGGTTTGATGTCTGCGTGGATGTCTGAGAGGAGTTCCTGCTCGATTGCGCAACGGTCAAGGGCATTGGTCATCAGCGCGGCATTGATGTGGCGATCGCGGCCCGTGACCGCGATGACGTGCACCGGAACTCGCTGCGCGATCGTCCTCAGTCCGAGGAGATTCCGCCCGCGATCGACAGTCGTGAGGTCAACCATCGACCTCCCGCCCACAGTGACGAAGGCCTCGAGCGCCTGGCAAGCGATGTTGATTCGATCCAGATGGTCCGCCGTGTCGTCTTCAGCGACGGCTTCGGGATCGCAGAGGATGCGCTCGTGAGGCAGGCACGTTCCGAGCTGGTCAGGAACAATCGGACCGAGCACCGTCATGATGTGGGGATGGGTCAGGTCGATGTCTTCGGGATCGTCTACGTTCGTTGGCTCGAATGACTCGCCTACCTCCAACCCGAAGTCGGAGTCACGATAATTTCGTCGATCCCACATGCGGCGCCCACTCCAATCGGGTATTGACGTTGTGGCGGCCACTTACTCGTATCCGAATCCGCGTTTACAATCGCGTCACCGGGTATCGGGCGTGTTCGCCGGCAACCCGCACCCAATGTTGATCGTTTGCCAGATTGGAACAGTAGCATCCTCATGTCCAATGGAGCGCCAACCGTCTCGTCACACGCCCAACGCGAGCGATGGATGTCGACGCCGCTCGGGCGGGGAACCATCCTCCTGACGATTGCCGCGTTTTCGATTGGGTTCGCGATGGCGGCCCAACAGAACATCGTCAGCAACTATTTCGATGAAGACCTCGGACTCCAGGGACCACAGTTCGGATACATCACGGCGATCCGTGAAGTGCCTGGATTCCTGTTGATCTTCCTGACCGCATTATTCTACCGCTTGTCGCTTCCACGATTGACGTTCAGCGCTCTCCTCTTGCTCGCAATTGGGTACACGCTCTTCGGTTGGTCCAATTCGTTTTGGAGTGTCACCCCGTGGGTCATTGTCAGCTCGATCGGGTATCACACCTGGCTCCAGACCCAGAGCGCGCTGGGGTTGACGCTGGCGCGGGAAGAGCATTCAGGTCGAATCCTGGGTCGGTTGGCGGCCACCAACCAGGCGGGCGCCCTCGTCGCCATGGTGGTGGTGCTGATTACGTTTCAGCAGGGTTGGTTGACCTTCGATTCAGCATTTGTAATGTGCGGAGCGATGGCCCTTGTCGCGGCCATCGCAATCTTCAGGTTCCCATCGCTTCGCGACGGCGCGGCCCAGGAGGGCGCCCAGAGACGTGAGCGAATCGTTTTCCGAAAGGAATACCGACTCTACTATCTCCTCAGTCTTCTGGATGGAGCCCGTCAGCAGATATTCTTCTCATTTGGACTCTGGGTCCTGATCGTTCAGTACGGTCTCACAGTGCCGCGGATCTCGCTGGTTCTCCTTGTGACAACCGCCGCGGCCATGATCCTGACACCGAGAATCGGACGAGCGCTCGACGCCTATGGCGAACGCACAATTCTGTTTTACGTCAACATCGCGTTTATTCTGGCTTTGTTGGGCTATGCACTGGTCTTCAACGTGGTTGTCGCCACGATCTGTTATGTCGCGTACACATTCATCTTTCCGCTGGCGCCAATGGGCGCCACCGTCTATCTCCGGAAGATCGCCCCATTCGCCGACCTGGCGCCGTCGTTGGCGATGGGTCTGACGATGCAGCACGCATCCGCGGTCGTGGTGCCAGTCGCTACCGGATTCATTCTCAATTACGTTGGTTATCAGATTCCGTTCCTGGTCGCCAGTGGCTTCGCCGTCGTCACGCTCTTCGTTACCCGCAGACTCGATTCCGAGAGTCAGAAGACCATCCAGAAACGAACGGAAGAAGCGGAATCCGGAGGCGTGCAACAGGTTGCGCCCGTCACCTGAATGAGACGAATCCGCGTCTGGCTTGGCCCCGAACCAATGGGCAATTGTGGTAAACTCCATCCGCTCCGAAAGAGCCCATTCCCCGATAGCTCAATGGTAGAGCGACCGGCTGTTAACCGGTAGGTTCAAGGTTCGAGTCCTTGTCGGGGAGCCTCCCCCACAGTCCACCAATGCCGATACAAATCCGCCTCGTCGACCCATTGGCCTTGACAGGAAGTGCCACGCAGTCAACAGCGGGAGCAACAATCACGCCCTATCAACCCAGACCGAACACCGTCGGACGCGGGGGTTGACGCCCCACACTCCAATGAGCGTTGACCTCACCCCGTGCCGATTTGAACGATTCTTCCGCGCAGTTCTCAGCAAAGCGGACTTGCGACGAATCAGCCCACGTCTACGGCTCTAGGCCACATCAGATTTGCTCCTCCGGCCTCGAAACCACGCAATCGCTTTTCCAATGACAAAACCTTGCACCATTCGCACCAGGCAACCCATGACGACTCCTTTGATGAGCGATCGAACGTGAATCTAACCATAACGCCATTGCGTTCCCTCTATCGCCGTGTCCTGGCCCGCTGACCATGAAACAGTGGACCCCAGGTGAGCCACCCCGGCCGATTCCTGATAGCGTAGGTCTAGCACTTGCATACCCATGACGCAATCTCACGCCTTGTCCAAGCTCCGGTTCGGGTTGACGGCGCTGTATGCCCTCCAGGAGCGAGAGCACTCCACGACCACTCCCGGACTGCACCACCCCTTGTCAATTCCCATCCGGGAACGGCTGTTTCTATTGGCCACCATCGACCGCGCCAGTGAGACTGAGATCCGTCGAGCGATGCGAGTCAGCAAGGATCACGCTACCCCATCTGCGCGCCTCTCAATGGCTACACCATCCGCTTTGAGGCTCAGTACCCTGACGGGGCGGAACCTGGCTTTGCTCGCATCTAGTGTCGATGCAGCGAGATTGGTTTGCTGGAGGACGCGGCGTGTCGCAGGAGTATCGCTGTTCTCGCTGTCAGCACATGCTTTTTAAAGGAAATCTAGAGCTGTTGCTGACCAAGCAGCATGAGCCCGACGCCACCTATATCGAGCCGATGTGCCCCAAGTGCGGGCTCATCAACCGCTTCACCTACGATCCCGGCGAAGCGGTCAACAAGACCTGCACCTGAGCGGATCACCACCGAAGTTAGGCGTTCGCCTTTTGAAGCGCCGCTACGCCCTTGGCCAGTTCGTCCGGGGACATGACCGGCACGAAGGTCACGGTAGCGTGCAAATTCTGAAAAAAGGATTCGGTGATGGAAGGGATCCGGGAGGGATCGTCGAAGTTGACGACCAGGTAACATCCCCGGTTGCCGTCAATCGGGCCGAAGTAGGCCGCCTCAGGCTTGAGCTGCTCCATCGCAGACTGCAGAAGTTGCGCTACCTTGCCGTTACTGACCGCTGCGTTACCCGCCTCCATGCCGAACCGCACCGTGAGCATGAAACGCATATCGTCTCCGTTCTCTATAAATGATTTGATAAGGAATGTCCCACCAGTACGATAGCACGAGTTGGTGCCGTTCGATAGGCCCTCTATAGATAGATGATCTGCTTGCATAACAGCGGTAGGCGGACATCTATGGCCAACCACCCTGTTAACGAGATGAATCTGGTCGGGTATCAGGACAAGGCGTCATGATAAAATCAAATTAACAACTAACGCCTGCGTGACTCCCACGCGAGACACCTGAGAGCGTCCGAAACGAGCTGAACCATCAGCCCTCGGGCGCCTCTTTGTATGTCTGACACAACCAACCAACAATTCAAGATCGTGGCCGCCATAACCGGTTACACCCTGCGTAAATCCGCTGACGGCACCGAAAATTACGTCCTATCTGGTATGGCCTCTAACGCAAACATCGACCTGACTGGTGAACGGATGGCCGACACCGCCCTGGCCGCGATGGCCAGGCGCCTTGAAGCCAATGCGGTCACCATCAATAACGAACACGGTGGCGCCTGGGATGACAACTTCGGCGAGGTAACTAAGCTGTGGGTGACCGATTCCCATGAGCTGATGATGGAAGCCGAACTAGAACCCGACCATTACCGGACCAAGACCCTAATCAAAGCCCTGGACAAAGGCAAGAAGCTGGGACTCTCCATTGGTGGCGCGGTCAAGGAAGCGGCCATGGAGGTCTTTGCCGATCTTGGTCGCAAGGTAATGGCCTATAAGGACATTGCCCTGTTCCACGCTGCGATAACTGGAACCCCAGCCGTGGCCGACACCTGGGTTACCCCTATACCAAATCAGTCATAGTTTGGAAGGAAACGCCTATGCCAAACAAAGACGAGGTCACAAAGACCGAGGAACAGGTTGAGGAAATAGTTGAAGAAGTACCAACCGAAACACCTGAGACTCCTATCGAGGACGCAGCCCGCACACCGTGGCGACGATGATCCGAGATGAACCATCTGGTGACTTCAAGATCTTTACCGAGGTGCGTGCGACTTCGAGGCCGAACGATCAATTCGGGCGTTGGTGACTGTGCGACTAGGCAATCCAACATGGAAACTCGACATTCTCAGCATTGTTGGCCGAGCCGAGGCTCGCCTGTTGTGGAGACTTGCTAAGCCAGGTGGATTGGGACAGCGCTGGGTGGCAAGAATGTACGTCAACTACCGTGCGCTTCGGAACGGTTGGATGACCGGGCCGGCAAACACGGCCGCGCCTCGTAGGGGACGACCCGCATGTCGTCTCGCGCTTGCTTCCCTGCGAGTACTCAACCTACATGCCATCCGCTCCAAAGTGGCAAACTCCAGCGAGGCCAGATCCTCCCCTTCAAATAGCGCGAACCGCGGCATGCTTGACACCCCCCGTATGGCCACCTCAAGATGCCTCGGATTGACAACACCCATTGGTGCTTATCGAGTCTTCTGGATCGAGATGAGCTGCTTGGGAACGTCCTGGTTCATGTTGCCCGACCGGTAACCTTCGAGGTCCATCGTCACGAACCGATACCCGGCTCGCTTGACCGCCTCGACAATGGCGTTGCGCTCCTCGAATGCGCGATCGAGTTCACCTTCCGGGAACTCAAGCCTCGCCACGTTCCCGTGATGCCGAAGGCGAAATCCACGGTACCCTAGCGCCTGGATAGCAGACTCGGCAGCCGCAACCTGTTGCAGCTTCTCAACGGTGATTCTGTCCCCGTAAGCGAAACGAGAGGAAAGGCAGGCGACGGCTGGTTTGTCCGCCGTGCGCAGTCCAAACAACGCGGAAAGCTCCCTGATCTCGGCCTTGGTGAGACCGACCTCCTGGAGCGGTGAGCGGACACCAAGGTCTCGGGCGGCGCGGAGCCCCGGCCGGAAGTCGTCGAGATCGTCGGCGTTGGACCCATCGATCACGTGCGAAATTCCGCGTTCGCGGGCAAATTCGGTGAGCCGTCCGTACAACTCCTGCTTGCAGAAGAAGCAGCGCTGGTGGGTGTTGTCGGCGTATCGCGAATCAGTCAGTTCCATCGTCTGGAGCAGGATGTACTCGGCGCCGATCTCGAACGCCAACGACCGCGCCTCAATCATCTCCTCCGGGGCATAGGTTTCCGAAAGACCGCTTGCCGCGATGCAACGCGAACCAAGTTCCTCATGGGCGACCTTGAGCAAGAGTGTGCTGTCTACGCCGCCCGAAAACGCAATCACGACCGATTCCATATCGGCCAGGATCGTGCGCAGGTTCGAGACTTTGGTCAATGTCGATTGGCCGTGGTCGGGCTTTACTGGATTGCTGATCATGAATTCTCCGGTTGAGGCGCTTACCATATCGTGCCCCGATCCTACCACCGAATCGATGGGATGGCATACCGATCGGGGATGTGTAAAATAGCGTTGAAGGACGAGACGGACGGGTTGTTATGCCTGTGCCGGCGTCACGCGTTGCGCCCCAATCTCATCTCCCGGCTTTCTGCTGGAGGAAAACACTGCCTTGAGTCTCTCCCACATCACCACAGACCTGATTGAACATCGGGCCATCCGCCAGAGCGTCGCACTGGTTCAGAACGGTCTCTCCCCAAACATCACCGACTTTCCCGATGCGGCCGGTCCCGCGCTCGCCGCCGCGCTGATTCGTGAATTGGCGTCTTCGGCTTTGGTTGTGACCACCCGTCGCGAGCGGGCCGATTATCTCGCGGTGGCGCTGGCGGAGTATCTCGGCGGCGACTATGCCGTCGGAGTTTGGCAGTCCCCGGATGCCCTTCCGTACGAACAGCTCCCGGTTGATCTCGAAGCCGGTGTTCGCCGGGTCCAGATGCTCCACGAGATGCAGTCCAAAGACTCCAACCGCCGAGTCTGGGTCACCGCCATCAACGGACTGATGCAACTTTTGATGCCGCCGGCCGCGTTGGCGGGGAAGGCCCTCACGTTGCTGGTGGGAAGGAGCGAATCCGTCGATGCCCTCTCCTCCTGGGCGACGAGCGTCGGCTATGAGACCTCCCCGGTTGTCCAGGAAGCTGGCTCTCTCGCGCGTCGCGGCGGCATCGTCGATATCTTCCCGCCCGGCGCCGAGTATCCGGTGCGGCTCGACTTTTTTGGAGACACCATCGAGAGCATCCGCCGCTTCGACCCCCATACCCAGCGCTCGATCGAACGCTTGCGCCGGGTGACCCTCCTCCCCCCATCCGAACTCCCGATCTGGCGGCTCCCGGAGATCGTTTCGAGCGTGGAGAAACTGGATCGATCAACGCTTCGAAGCGAGGTCGCCGACGACTGGTTGCGCCGACTCGATCGAATGCGGGAAGGGGTGCTTGGCGACTCGATTGACCTCTTCTCAGGATATCTGGCGCCCGAAAAGACAACCCTGATCGACTATCTGTCGTCCGAAGCCGTCGTCGTGCTCGACCAACCGGATGCCCTGGCTCGAGTTGCCAGGCAAATTGAGGCCCAGGCCCGCGACCTCGCCCGCACGTTTCGGGACAGTGGAGAGCTTCCGACTGGGCTGCCCCTTCCATTCATGCCGGCGAACAAGGCGCTCCAGGCGCTCTCACGCAAGAATCCGATCAAGTTGGGTGCCAGTGAGGCAGATGATGACCACGCGATTTCGGCGTCAACGATTATCGATCCTCAGGTGTTTGCAGGAGACATGGTGTCGTTGACGGCAACGCTTGCTGAACGCCTCGCCGATGACTGGGCAATTGCGCTGGCCACCGACCAGGTTGACCGCTTGACAGACATCGTCGAAGAAAATGGCATTTACCCACGTCGCGACACGTCGCGACCTGATCGGACATCGGCGCCGCTCTTGCCTGGCACGGTCGAGATCGAGGCATCGGATGTGAGGGCAGGTTGGGTTTGGCCGGGTGGCAAACTGGCGGTTTGGTCCGACTTCGAGATGTTCGGTTTCCGCAAGCAACCGCGTCGAACCGGAAAGCGAACGTCGAGCGAGCGACGAAGTTTTGCCCAGAGCCTGGAACCAGGAGAATTCGTTGTCCACATCGATCACGGCGTGGCGAGATTCACTGGTCTGGTGCGGATGGAGACGAGCGGTATCGAGCGGGAATACCTCCTCCTCGAATATGAGCGTGGCGACAAACTCTATGTTCCTGTCGACCAAAGTGATCGAGTCTCCCGTTACAGTGGCGGAGGGCTCAATCCCTCGCTCAACAGGTTGGGTTCGGGGGAATGGGTCCGTACCAAGAGCAAAGTGCGGCGAGCCGTTCGGGAGATGGCATTCGAGTTGATTCAGCTCTACGCCTACCGCGAGTCCGGGAAGGGAATCGCGTATCCGGAGGATAGCCGGTGGGATGTGGAATTGGCCGAGTCGTTTCCCTACAACGAAACCGTCGACCAGGCCAAGGCAATCGACGCCGTCACATCCGATATGGAATCCCACCGGCCGATGGACCGTCTGGTGTGCGGCGACGTGGGATTCGGGAAAACCGAGATCGCGATCCGAGCGGCCTTCAAGGCCGTCAACGCCGGGCGCCAGGTGGCCGTCCAGGTGCCGACAACCGTGCTTGCGCTGCAACACTTCACGACGTTTCGCGAGCGCCTTGCCGCTTTCCCGGTGAGGGTCGAGATGCTCTCTCGCCTGCGCAGTCGGAAGGCCCAGGAATCCATCCTGGACGGACTGCGGAATGGCAAGGTCGACATCGTGATCGGCACGCATCGTCTCGTCCAGAGGGACGTTGCGTTCAAGAATCTCGGTTTGGCGGTAATCGACGAAGAGCAGCGGTTTGGTGTACGACACAAGGAATTCCTCAAGCAACTGCGAACCGAAGTCGATGTATTGACGATGTCCGCCACACCTATTCCGCGAACGCTTCATCTCTCGCTTTCGGGAATCCGCGACATCAGCATGATCGAAACGGCCCCGCAAGATCGCCTGCCGATTCGCACGTTTGTCACTGAATTCACCGACCAGCTCGTTCGCGAAGTGATCCTCCGTGAAATCGATCGCGGCGGTCAAGTGTTTGTGGTGCACAATCGGGTTCACGACATCGACCGTCTTGCCAACAGACTGCGCAAGGCCGTTCCCGAGGCGCGGTTCGGGATCGGTCACGGCCAGATGGACGAGAACGTTCTCGAAGAAGTGATGCTCGGCTTCGTCCGCCGTGATTTCGATGTGCTGATCGCGACCACGATCATCGAGTCCGGTGTCGATATTCCCAATGTGAATACGATCATTATCGATAACGCCGATACTCTTGGATTGACCCAGCTTTACCAATTACGAGGGCGTGTGGGCCGAAGCAATCACCGTGCCTACGCTTACTTGCTTCACCAGCCGCACAAACGCCTGAGTATCGAAGCCCTGGAGCGGCTGGAAACCATCCAGGAAGCGACTGAACTCGGCGCCGGGTTGCGCGTGGCAATGCGCGATCTGGAGATTCGGGGCGCAGGCAATATGCTCGGGGCCGAGCAAAGTGGGTATATTGCGACGGTTGGCTATGAACTATACGTCCGCTTGCTCAGCCAGGCGATCGAGGAAGTGCGCTCAGGTAGGCCTGCGCTGGAGCAGGGTCCCGTGATGCTCGACCTGCCACTGACCGCGCTCATTCCAGAAGACTATGTCCCAGACACGGAACTGCGGTTGAACCTTTACCGGCAGATCGCCGCTGTCCAGTCGCTGTCACAGACCCTGGAGCTGGAAGACGAACTTCGTGATCGGTTCGGTGACTTCCCGGACGAAGTCGAACACCTCTTCGCCCTGATTTCGCTTCGCATCCGCTCAGCCGCGCTGGGCATCGACTCGGTGGTTGAACGTGACCGGGAAATCGTGATTCGACCGGTGCGCACGAACGACCTGAATCGCGCCCGGCTCGAGACAAGGCTCGGTTCGGCCATCAGAGTCACGCCAAACTCGTTGCGGTTGAAACTGCTCGAACTCGGGATGCCGTGGCGGGATGCGCTCGAACTGACGATTGCCGAAGTCGAACGCACGATGCAATTGACCGAAATGGTGGCAGGTTAGCCCGCGTTGCCCATGGACACATCTGCCTGCTCGATCCAACCATCCCGAGACTGGCTTGCTGGCATTTCCGAGGAACGGACTGGCCGTTTGCTCCGTGAGTGGATCAGGGCGCGCCGGGCGCAGGGTGCGGCCCAGGGCGGCATCAAGGGATGCACATCGGGGATGACGTGGCCCACTTTCCCGCGCTCGATGCGTTCGTTAGCTCAGAGACGCCTGCGTCCGTCGTCCCGCGCGAGCCCGTTCCTGTCTACCTTGAATTTCTGAGGGAGGGTCTGCATAAATTGCTCAGTAATGAGCCCCGAAACGACGTGGAGAAATGTATTTATGTAATTGTGCACCCCAATAAAACACCTTGGTCATTCCCGCTCAATGAATCACCTCGAAGATGAATTTGCCTCATTCGACTCGCGAACCCGACAGCACGCGATAGTTTTACCGTGGGCTATGGCCGTTGCGCGCAACTGTCGTCGCCAATTCACCCAGAGAGTACAGTGGATACGTAAACCGTTGATGACCATGGATATCAAGGAAACTCAGGTATGAGTCTCGTTCAGGCGAAGAGCCATCGACGTCGACCAGGGACCTGGTAATCGATCGAGGATCGTGGGGTAAATGGACGAACGCACTCGGAATGCAATGATCGACCAATACCGCAACGGCCCATCTGAGCTGCGTCGCGCGTGGAATGCCGTTCCCGACGAAGCGCGGCACTGGAAACCCGCGACCGATGCCTGGTCTGCCCATCAGATCATCATTCACTGCGCCGATTCCGAGACAGCGGCCGCAACCAGAATCCGAATGGTGGTTGCGGAACCGAAACCGACGATCATCGGTTACGAGCAGGATGCGTGGGCTGCCAGGTTCGAGTACGACCTCCTCCCGATCGATCTTGCATTTGCGACAATCTCGGCAGTCAGGAGGTTGACGACGAGCGTGATTCTTCGATTCACTTCCGAGAATTGGGAGTCGTCGGGTACGCATAGTGAATCCGGGTCCTACTCTGCCGGGGATTGGCTGAGGATTTATTCGGCGCATTTGCACGATCATGCCGAACAGATTCGAGCAAATGTCGCCTCGTGGCGTTCGACCTAGCATCAGGAATTCCACCTTACCTCAACCTGAAAGGTACGAATCCGCGTGCGTGCGTTGCTGAGCGTCTATGACAAGACCGGCCTGGTGCAGATCGCGACGCAGTTGATCGAACTGGGATGCGGCCTCGTGTCCACCGGCGGGACCGCCATGGCGCTCGGCAATGCCGGCTTGCCAGTCCAGACGGTGGAGGAAGTGACCGGCTTCCCTGAGATTCTTGACGGGCGAGTCAAGACGCTTCATCCCAAAATCCACGGTGGCCTGCTGGCGCTCATGAACATGCCGGAGCATGTCGCAACACTTGAGCAACTCGGAATCGAACCGATCGATGTGCTGATCTCAAATCTCTACCCATTCGAGCGGGCAGTGTCCGATTCCACCCTCGACATGACAGCACGCATCGAAATGATTGACATTGGCGGACCGGCCATGATTCGTTCCGCCGCCAAGAATTTTGCGTCAGTCGTCGTCGTGACAGATCCGGCCGACTACGGCTTCGTGGCCGCAACGCTTGCTGACGGCCAAATCGATCAGACGGTGCGACGTCGACTCGCCGCCAAGGCGTTCGGCCACGTTTCGACGTACGATTCGCTCGTCTCGGCGTTTCTAAGGGAGAGCGATCAGTTGTTTCCGGAGGAACTTACCCTCCCGTTGCGTCTTGCCGCCACTCCTCGCTACGGCGAAAACCCTCATCAAGCGGCCGCCGCATACACCAGACTGGGAACGGAAGCGTCAAGGCCCGGCTTGCTTGACGCCCAGCAAATTGCGGGTGAACCACTCTCGTTCAATAACTATCTCGATGCCAATGCCGCCTGGCAGGCTGTGCAGATGTTTACCGAGCCCGCGGTGGCGATCGTCAAACACCTGGTTCCCTGCGGATTGGCGGTTCGCGCCAATCTCGCCGAGGCATATGAAGCGGCCTTAGACGGCGATCCCGTCTCCGCATTCGGCGGTATCGTCGCCCTCAATCGAGTCGTCGATGTCGCGACGGCGGTGACGATGCGAAAGATCAAACTCGATGTCATCATCGCGCCGGGATACGACAGTGATGCACGCGACATCCTATTCAAAAAGAAGAACACCCGCGTCCTGATATTGCCGAGCGGCCCAGAATCAGCGGAACGCCGATCGGACTTCGATGTTCGCCCGATCAGCGGCGGTCTCCTGCTCCAGGTACAAGACATTCAGGTTGACCATCCGGCCAACTGGGACGTTGTCACCAAGAGGCCGCCGACCGAGTCGCAATGGCGTGATCTCGAATTCGCCTGGAAGACTGTGCGATTGGTGAAATCCAATGCAATCGTCTTCGCCCGAGACCACGCAATCGTGGGACTGGGTGCAGGTCAACCGAATCGCCTTGAGAGCGTAGCGATTGCGGCGCGCAGGGCCGGCGACAAGGCACACGGAGCCGTGATCGCAAGCGATGCCTTCTTTGCGTTTACCGATGGCGTCGAACTCGCTATACAGGCAGGCGTCACTTCCATTATCCAACCCGGCGGATCCATGCGGGATCTTGAGGTCATTGACGTCGCCAACGACTCCGGTATCGCAATGGTCTTCACCAACAGGCGTCACTTCCGCCACTAGCGTTCACGGGCGTTAGAGCTATCGACTGGCGCCAGTCAACGCCGGCGCCAGCGCGTCGACCCGGCTCAGCCACGCCGCCGGATGTCGGATTTCTTCCATGGTTGGGAGGAACTCGGGAGCTTCCCAGACGCGGCTCGCGGCGCCGTGACCTCGAAGTTGAACGATCTCGTCGATGAATCGCTCTCCGGCTCGATACTGTTCCAACTTCACGTTCAGTCCAGTGAGTTTGGCGAAGAGCTGCTCCGCCTGGGTGCGCTGGGCCTGGCGCTCCTCGAACTTCCTGGAAATTTCCTCGTAGTTCCCGAGCAGGGTTTTTCCGACGGCGTTCATGACGTGATTGGAGTAGCCCTCGATCACGCACATCATGGCCTGCATGTCGTTGAACAATTCACGCTGCTCGCCGTTCATAAGGGCCTCGATCCAGCTACCGTTTCCCTTATCCTTGTTCCGGAAACGGTTTGCGAAGACCTTCAGTCCCTGCATGCCTTGTTTGAGATACTCGGCGTCCTGCTTCATGAACGCCATGTATCGCTCCAGCAAGCTGTTGAAGTGAATGCGCACCCAGGGATGCGCCTCGAACTCGAACGCGTGCGTGGTTTCATGCAGGGCGAGCCACATCCTGAAATCGTCTTTTGGGAGACTGAGTTTCGACTCGACGCCACGAATGTTCGGCTCGACGTAGTAAAGCTTGCCAGACGACTCCACCGGCTCGCGACCAAGCAGGGCCAGGTCGTATTGGCCCAGCACTCGCCGCGCGAGGTAACCGAGGAGGAGACCGACTTCATATGTCAAGATCGACTGGTTGACGCTCGAGGCAAGCTTGCCAAGACTCCCCTTGTGTTGGGAAGGTGAATCGAGGTCTTCGAATGGTTCAAACATCCGCTTGAATCCGACAAGATTGGCGTCGATCCAGTCGATGCGGTCGAACGCATAGGTGCGCTGGTCAGTGGAAGGCAGCACTGATCCGGTGTAGTCGGTGACGATCGGAATGCACCTCGCCACCAACTCGCCATAGTATGCGTCCAGCCGTTCGCGGTCGACTGCGGTCAGCGTTTCCCCTTTGTTCATCCCAGCCGCGATTTCGCGGGTACGGCGCCAATTGATCATGCCATCTGGCCGGTCCTGTTGGGCAAACGACTGGAGCCGCTTTCCCGCCCACACACCGATCGCCGCTCCGGCAACGACACCGGCCGTCGTCACCGTCCGGGTCAGGTCGCCGGAAGGCACGCGTCCATTGGCTTTGTGGTTGTTGGTCATCGTCTGTCTATCCTTGGAGTTTGATCTGAATTGTGGAGTGATCGCGTACGCTTCAAGCCTACCATCAATGAACAGGCAGCTCTGTTGGTCGCGCTCGGGCGGATTGGACGAAGATCGGGTGCGTGGCCCGTGGACGCGCAGAGTGATCTTTTGCTCCTCAGGACCGCGACCCTGCCAAACCATCGACAACAGCATGGTGGGTTAACGAGGGAGGACCCGGCGGGACGGCGCCGCAGGGTCCTGGTCGGTGGTGGTGGTGTTGGTAGCGGGGGAAGGATTCGAACCTCCGACCTTTGGGTTATGAGCCCAACGAGCTGC
>Ga0183260_10000215_pt1 | contig 46151 bp, 43 predicted proteins | sample AntDrymUQ4972206_2_FD_129768 | JGI IMG/M metagenome (GOLD analysis project Ga0183260, IMG submission 129768) | Polar desert sand microbial communities from Dry Valleys, Antarctica - metaG UQ497 (22.06) (version 2) (version 2) | ecosystem: Environmental > Terrestrial > Soil > Desert | place... | reverse complement strand
TGTTCCCGTGCGTGTTCCCGTGGGCGTTCCCGTGGGGGTTGCTGTCGGCGTCCCCGTGGGGGTTCCCGTGGGCGTCGCGGTGGGCGTCGCAGTGGGCGATGCGGACACGCTGGGCGACGCCGACGGGGTCACGGCGCGGTTGGTGATCGAGGTCTGGCAGGTCACCCGGGCGCCGCCGCCGTTGGCCGATCCGTTGCACTGGTTGACCGTGACCCGCAGGGAAGTGCTCTGCGTGGAGTCGGGCGCCACAGTGCACGTCACCGTGCTGCCGCCGCCGTTGCCGGAGCCGTTGCACTGGGTGACGGTGGCGCCCGACGTCGCGCCGGGCGGGCTGCATGCCATGGTGCCGCTGCCGTCGGCGGACCCGACGCACTGGTTGACGGTCGCTGCCGTCGGGGTCGCGCCGCCGGTGATCTCGTTCGTGATGTCGACCGAACAGGTGACCACGCCGCCGCCGCCGCTGCCCGCGGAGTTGCACTGGCTCACTGAGGTGACGACGTCCTGGAAAGCGGTCGTCACCGGCGCACTGCACACCGGGGCACCGACCGCGCCGGTGCACCGCTGCACCGTGACGGTGGAGCTGCCGACGCCGGTCGCCGCGGTCAGCTTGTTGGCGACGGTGACGGTGCACCTGACCTCCTGACCGCCCTGGTTCAGGATGCCGCTGCACTGGTCGACCGGCGGGGCGGCCGCCGACGCGGTGCCGCCCGGCAGCAGCACGACACCGAGCATAAGGAGCAGGGGCAGGAGGAAGAGCGGGGCGAGCCGGCGGCCGCGCGTTCGCAGCTGTAGGAACTGCACGCTCATGTCTGATCCCGTCGAGTCCGTCGCAAGGGCCGAGGAAGTGCTCATGCAAGGCAACGACTCCCAGGCACAAAAGTCACTCTCTGTACCAGAGTATGGCACCCGACCAGAGGTATCCAGATTGGTCCGTTCAGCAGCGGCAGTGCGCGCGGGAGGGCTACGACGTACCCAAGGGCGGGGTCCGCTGCTAGGGCGTCAGCGTGCCCAGGCCCGTCGGCGCCGGTGTCGACCACGGGGTCGTGCCTTTTCGAGCATCGCCACGCCGGTCGCGGCGGCCAGCGCCCCGAGCAGCGCCATCATCCCGGTAGGCGAACCGCTGCGCGGCAGCGAGGTGCCCGTCCCGGTGCCGCTCGTGTCGACAGGTGCCACGACGCCGGGTGTTGCGACGTCCGGGATCGGCGTGACCGGGGCCTCGGCCGTCGGCGAGGCCGCCGGCGATGTCGTGGGGGCGGCGGTAGGCGAGGGTGAGAGTGAAGGCGATGCCGAGGTCGTGGGGGCGGCGGTAGGCGATACGGAGGCGGGCGGCGATACAGAGGCGGTCGGCGATACAGAGGCGGTAGGCGATACCGACGCGGTCGGCGATACGGAGGCGGTCGGCGATACCGACGCGGTAGGCGATACCGACGCGGTAGGCGATGCCGACGGGGCCACGGCGCGGTTGGTGATCGACGTCCGGCAGGTCGCCCGAGCGCCACCGCCGTTGGCCGATCCGTTGCACTGGTTGACCGTGACGCGTAGCGAGCTGCTCTCTGTGGAGTCGGGCGCAACCGTGCAGGTCACGGTGCCGCCGCCGCCGTTGCCGGAGCCGTTGCACTGGGTCACGGTGGCGCTCGACGTCGCGCCGGGCGGGCTGCAGGACACCGTGCCGCCGCCGTCGCCGGAGCCGACGCACTGGTTCACGGTCACCGCGGTGGCCGGCGCGCCGCCGGTGATGTCGTTGGTGATGTCGACCGTGCAGGCGACCGTGCCGCCGCCGCCGCTGGCCGAGGAGTTGCACTGGGCCACGGACATGACCACGTCCCCGAACTGGGTCGTCACCGGCGAGTTGCACACCGGGGCACCGGCCGCGCCGAGGCACCGCTGCACGGTGACAGTGGAGCTGCCGACGCCGGTCGTCACGTTCAGCCGGTTAGCGACGGTGACCGTGCACCTCACCTCCTGACCGCCCTGATTAAGGATGCCGTTGCACTGGTCGACCGGCGGGGCCGCCGCCGACGCGGTGCCGCTCGGCAGCAGCGCGACGAAGAGCAGCATCAGAAGGGGGAGCAGGAACACGGCCACGAGCAGGCGGCCGCGCGCTCGCAGCAGCGGGAGGGAGAACACGCTCACGTCAGATCCCGTCACGTTCATCGGACGGGCCGAGGGTGCATCGGACGGGCAACATCCCCCAGGCTCGAAAGTGGCCCAATTTAACCACATACGGGCACATTCGGAGGAGATCTGCTGATCGGTTCAGCGGTGACGACTGCGCCGCTGAACGTGAGCCTGGCGCGACGCACTCGGAAACCGCCTCCGGATAGGGTCGCGGCGATCGGTCACCCGTCCGGACAGGGAGCTCCCATGCTGCGCCGCGCGCTCGTCCTCGCTCTCGTCGCCGGCGGTCTCGCCGTCGCCGTCACCCCCGCGCAGGCCACCTGCACCGCGGGCTACGTCGGGATCGACAAGCAGACGCTCAAGCCGCGGATCGAACTGCCGCGCTGCGAGCCGCCGCCCACCCGATAACCGGCTCGAGCGCGGTGTCATGGACGGGTTCGCCGCGCCGCCGCCGCGGACACCGAGGTCACGGCTGGCCGCGTGGCTCGTCGGCGGCGCAGTCCTCGTCGGCGTGCTCGCCGTCGCCGTCGCCGTCGCCTTCGTCGCGGCGATGTCCGGCGGGCTGGACGACCTGCTCGATTTCAGCAACCCGTCGGAGGACGACCGTCGCGTCGTGAGAGCGGGCGAGACGGCGCTGCGCGACATCGCCCCGATCGGCAGCGAGATCGCCACGACCGTCGCAGAGGCGGTCCCCGCACTCGGCGCCGTGCGCGCGAGCGGGACGAGGAACGTCTGCGACGTCGGACAGCACAACATCAAGACCGACGACGACTACGACCTGCGCTGCGCGGCGCACCACGTCACCATCCTCGTGCCCCCATCGATGGGCGTGCGCGGCGACGTCCTCGCAGTGGACTCGGTGCTGATCGCCGCGGGATGGGTGCCGGACGGCTACCGCTCCGGGCCGCTGCGGGACGGCGGCGGCGGGCAGGGGCCGGTCGACGGTCAGCTTGCGACGTACCTGCGCGGCACGGAGCGACTCACGCTGACCGCGGGGGACGCTCCCGACAGCTACTGGTTACGCCGGTTCGCGAACGAGCCACCCCTCCGAGCCCCGGACGGCAGCGAGGTCCCGGTTGGCGAGCTCATCCGCTCGGTCCCGATCGGCTACTACGTGCTGCTGCTCGACGTGCAGCGGACCTACTTCGAGGAGTGACCGCGGGTCAGGCCGCGGCCAGCGTCAAGGCAAGAGCGATCGCCGCGGGCACCGCCTGGACGTAGAGGATCCTCCGCGACACGGTCGCCGCGCCGTACAGGCCCGCAATGATCACGCAGCTGAGGAAGAACACGGCCGCGTGCAGACCCATCTTCTCGCTGGCCACGATCGACCAGACTAGGCCGGCGGCGAGAAAGCCGTTGTATAGGCCCTGGTTGGCGGCCAGCGTCGCGGTCGCCTCGGCCTGCTCGGCGCTCATGCCGAACGTCGCGAGTCCCTTCGGCGTACGCCAGAGGAACATCTCGAGGACGAGGAACCACACGTGCAGTGCGGCGACCAGGCCGACAACGACGTTCGCGGCCACGTCCATGGCGGTTCCCTAAAGGTCGGTGACGTCGACCGCACGGTAGGGGAATAGGATACCCCCGGGGGGTGTTTTCGAGTGCGACATCGCCATCGGACACCGCAACCGGAAGGCAGCCGACATGGCCGGGTACACCGCGACGAAGGACCAGCACCGCAGCCGGCTGCGGCGGATCGAGGGGCAGGTCCGCGGCATCCAGCGCATGGTCGACGACGACGTCTACTGCATCGACGTCCTCACCCAGGTCGCCGCCGCCACGCGCGCGCTGCAGGCGTTCGCCCTCGGCCTGCTCGACGAGCACCTCTCGCACTGCGTCGTCGACGCCGCGGCGGCCGGCGGGCCGAACGCGGCGACGAAGTTGCGCGAGGCCTCCGACGCGATCTCCCGACTCGTCCGGTCCTGACCCGCCGTACCCACACTGCGCCACCTCGATCGAAGGAGCACCCCATGAGCGACACCACCGCCTCGTACACCGTCGTCGGCATGACCTGCGGGCACTGCGTCAGCTCGGTGACCGAGGAGGTCAGCGCTGTAGCCGGCGTCAGCGACGTGCAGGTCGACCTGGCCAGCGGCGCAATGACGGTCACCGCCCCGAGCGGCGTCGATGACGCTGCCGTGCGCACCGCCGTCGCCGAAGCCGGTTACGAGGTCGCGTCATGACCGTCGCGGCGCGGCTCACAGCATTCGGCGCGGTGCTGGTGCTCGCCTTCCTCGCGGCGTTCGGCCTGGGCCGCCTGGTCGGGCCGGTCGGTCCGGCCGGTACGCCCGAGGGCGAGCACGGCGGCAACCACTCCGCCGCGACGGCTGTGGCGCGGCCATGACCGCCACCGGTACGACGGAGCCGTCGGTCGTCGAGCTGTCGATCGTCGGCATGACCTGCGCCTCGTGCGCCGCGCGGATCGAGCGCAAGCTGAACAAGCTCGACGGCGTGACCGCGACCGTGAACTACGCGACCGAGCAGGCACGCGTGTCCGCGCCTGCGTCGGTGTCGCCGGAGCAGCTCATCGCGGTCGTCGAGTCGGCCGGCTACACCGCCGTGCTGCCAGGGACCCATGATGAGGTCGACGACGGCGAGGGGCTCGACCCGACCCGCTCGCTGCGCGACCGCCTGGCCGTCTCCGCCGCGCTCGGCCTCCCCGTGCTCGTGCTGAGCATGGTGCCGGCGTGGCAGTTCACGAACTGGCAGTGGCTCTCGCTCACCCTCGCCAGCCCGGTTGTCGTCTGGGGCGGGCTGCCGTTCCACCGCGCGGCTTGGACCAACGCCCGGCACGCCGCCGCGACGATGGACACCCTGATCTCGGTCGGCACGTTGGCCGCCTGGCTGTGGTCGCTCTACGCGCTGTTCATCGGCGAGGCCGGCGTACCGGGCATGACGATGTCGTTCGACCTCAGTGTCTCGCGCGGCTCCGGCGCGCACGAGATCTACCTCGAGGTTGCCGCGGTCGTGACCGTGTTCCTGCTCGCCGGCCGCTACTTCGAGGCGCGGGCCAAGCGGCGGTCCGGAGCCGCGCTGCGTGCGCTGCTCGAGCTCGGCGCCAAGGACGTCGCCGTCCTCCGCGACGGCGTCGAGACGCGGATCCCGATCGGGCAGCTCGCGGTCGGCGACCACTTCGTCGTGCGGCCCGGGGAGAAGATCGCCACTGACGGCGAGGTGGTCGAGGGCACGAGCGCGGTCGACGCGAGTCTGCTGACCGGAGAGAGCGTGCCGGTCGAGGTCGGCCCCGGCGACGCGGTCGCGGGCGCAACCGTCAACGCCGGCGGGCGCATCGTCGTACGCGCGACGCGGGTCGGCTCGGACACGCAGCTCGCGCAGATCGCCCGCCTGGTGACTGAGGCGCAGAGCGGCAAGGCGCAGGTGCAGCGGCTCGCCGACCGGGTGAGCGCGGTGTTCGTGCCGGTGGTCATCGCCCTCGCGGTCGCCACGCTCGGCTACTGGCTCGGCGCCGGAGAGGGCGCGACCACCGCGTTCACCGCCGCCGTCGCCGTCCTGATCATCGCCTGCCCGTGCGCCCTCGGGCTGGCCACACCGACCGCGCTGCTGGTCGGCACCGGACGCGGCGCACAGCTCGGCATCCTCATCAAGGGCCCCGAGGTGCTCGAGTCCACCCGGCGGGTCGACACGGTCGTGCTGGACAAGACCGGCACCGTGACCACCGGTCGCATGACGCTCGTCGACGTCGTCGTGGCCGACGGGGTCGACGAGGACGAGACGCTCCGCCTGGTCGGCGCGCTCGAGCACGCGTCGGAGCACCCGATCGGGCGAGCCATCGCCTCCGTGGCGAGCGAGCGCGTCGGGCCGCTGCCGGTGGTCGAGTCGTTCGTGAGCCTCGAGGGCCTCGGCGTGCAGGGCGTCGTCGACGGCCATGCGGTGGTCGCCGGACGCGAGCGGCTGCTGGTCGAGTGGGGCCTGCACCTCGACGACCGGCTAGCGAACGCGAAGTCGCAGGCCGAGTCCCTCGGCCGTACGCCGGTGGTCGCGGGCTGGGACGGCCAGGCGCGAGCGGTGCTCGTCGTCTCCGACGCGGTGAAGCCGACCAGCGCGGAAGCCGTCGCCGGACTGCGACGCCTGGGCCTGACCCCGGTGCTGCTCACCGGCGACAACGCCGCGGCCGCGAACGCCGTCGCCGCCGAGGTCGGCATCACCGAGGTGATCGCCGAGGTGCTGCCCGCGGAGAAGGTCGACGTGGTGAAGCGCCTGCAGGGCGAAGGACGCGTCGTCGCCATGGTCGGCGACGGCGTGAACGACGCGGCCGCGCTGGCCCAGGCCGACCTCGGGCTCGCCATGGGCACCGGCACGGACGCCGCGATCGAGGCGAGCGACCTCACCCTTGTGCGCGGCGACCTGCGCACGGCGGTCGACGCGATCCGGCTGTCCCGCCGGACGCTCGGCACGATCAAGGGCAACCTGTTCTGGGCCTTCGCCTACAACGTCGCGGGGCTGCCGCTCGCCGCACTCGGCCTGCTCAACCCGCTGATCGCCGGCGGCGCGATGGCGCTGTCGTCGGTCTTCGTGGTGAGCAACAGCCTGCGCCTCCGCCGCTTCCGCGCGGCGGTGTAGTTGGACGAATGCGGTGGTGGCTCAGCTGGGGGTCATGTCCACGAAGCGGCTGTAGTGGCCCTGGAACGCGACGGTGACTGTCGCGGTCGGGCCGTTGCGATGCTTCGCAACGATGAAGTCGGCTTCGCCGGCGCGCGGTGACTCCCTCTCGAAGGCATCCTCGCGGTAGAGCAGGATCACCATGTCCGCATCCTGCTCAAGGCTGTTATGGGCGACGACGCCGTCGGCGATGAAATTGTGCGTCTCGAGCACCGTGGCGTCGAAGACGGGCTGCGGGCCGAGCGGCTCTACCGCTACCACGCTGTCCCAGAACACATCGGACTCGGCGAGCATCCGCAGCCGATCGTCGTCGAGCACCCCGGCGACGCGGCCGAGGCGGTCACGGCCTGGTGCCGACTTGTAGAGCGCGGATCCGCAGTAGGACATCTCGAGGCCAGCAGCCAGCGCGCGAGCCGTGACCGAGCGGGTCGCCATGCTTGCCCGGACCTGGCCCCACACCTGCACGGGCACCGTGTCGACGTTGGTGTTGGTCGTGCGCGATCGGAGGATCACGAGCATCTCCGCACCGATCTCACCGCGCTGGCCGTAGGAGCCGATCTCCGCGACGAAGCGCCGCTGGTGTTCTCCGCCGTAGATGTGCAGGTGATAGCCGTCGCGGTAGCCGGCCTTCTTCGCCACCTTGATCCGCGCCACGATGCCGAACCGCAGCAGCAGCGTCTGCAGGTCGTCGACGAGGCGGCGGCTGGTAGAGGAGTAGTAGATCCGCGGGTTGCCACCGTTGATCGTCATCGACCCGTCGGTCGCCCAGAGATGACGCACGAAGGTCGCGAGCTGCTCGCGCGGCAGCCCGAACACCTCACGCGGGATGTACTTCTCGTAGCTGCGGTGATTCCGCAGGCCCATGGTGTCGAGCCACGAGACGATCGGATTGCGGCGCCCGTGAGTGAGCCGGTACGGGCTCGGCAGGTACAGGTGCCACCAGTTCTTCTGCGCGACGAGCCGCGGGGTGATCCCGAAGTGCGCCGCGGCCGCGGCGACCGCGTCAAGGTTCGCCGGATCGGTGCTGGTGTAGTGCAGAGGCTGCCGGGGGGCGAAGCATCCGTCGCCGAGCAGATGCGCAAGCATGACGATCTCGGCCTCGGCCATGGTCGTCGGGACGGCCGGCGCGCCGATGGCGCGAGGCACAGCGATGCGGGTGTTCACCGCGAGCTCGTCGAGCCGCTTCCAGCCGTCGTAGGTGAGGAACGGGTGGTTGGCGCTGGCCTTCACTCGGCGCCCTGAGGCGAGGCGCAGCGCGAATGTCTCCTTTACGCCGCTCGGGAAGACGTGGGTCATCGTGCCGCGCACGAGCTGCAGGTCGTCGTCGACCGTCCACACCGGGATGTCGCGCTCGCCGCTCTCGAGAAGCTCGCCGAGCGACACCTCGGCGTTGGTGTCGGCTCGCATCACGCGGGTGTCGGCGGTCAGGCAACCGGACTCGCGTAGGTCCGACAGCTGCGGCTTCTTGTCGGCGCGCTGCTCGGGGGAGCGGTTCAGCTGGGAGATCGCGACGACGGGTACGTCGAGCTCCTTGGCCAGCAGCTTCATCGAGCGGGAGATCTCGCTGACCTCCTGCTGCCGGTTCTCGACCCGCTTGGGCGAGCTCATCAGCTGCATGTAGTCGACGACGATCAGGCGCAGCTCGTTGCGCTGCTTCAAGCGCCGGGCCTTTGCCCGGATCTCCATCATCGTGAGGTTCGGCGAGTCGTCGATGAACAGCGGCGCGTTGGCGACCTCGCCCATCCGGCGAGCGAGGCGGGTCCAGTCGTCGTCGGTCATCTTGCCGGTGCGCAGGTTCTGCAGGCTCACCCGAGCCTCGGCGGAGAGCAGCCGCATGGTGATCTCGTGCTTGCTCATCTCCAGCGAGAAGATCACCGAGGCCAGCCCGTGCTTGATCGATGCCGCGCGCGCGAGGTCGAGGCCCATCGTCGACTTTCCAATAGCTGGCCGGGCAGCGAGGATCACGAGCTGGCCGCCGTGCAGGCCATTGGTCAGCGCGTCGAGGTCGGCGAAGCCGGTCGGCACGCCGTACATCGAGCCGTCCCGCGCGCCGATCGCCTCGATCTCGACGAGCGTCGGCTGCAGCAGCTCGGACAGCGGGACGTAGTCCTCGCTGGTCCGCCGCTCGGTGACCTCGAAGATCGCCTGCTGCGCCCGGTCGACGAGGTCGTCGACGTCGCCGCCCTTGCCGGCGTAGCCGAGCTGCACGATCCGCGTGCCGGCCTCGACGAGGCGGCGCAGCACGGCCGCATCCCGGACGATCCGCGCATAGAAGCCGGCGCTGGCCGCGGTCGGCACCGACGCGACGAGACTGTGCAGGTAGGGGCCGCCGCCGACCCGCGCGAGCTCGCCCTGGCGGGTCAGCTCGGCCATGACGGTCACGGCGTCGGCCGGGTCACCCTTGCCGTAGAGGTCGACGATCGCGTCGTAGATGGTCTGGTGCGCTGGCCGGTAGAAGTCGGTCGACCGGATGAGCTCGATGACGTCAGCGATCGCGTCCTTGCTCAGCAGCATGCCGCCGAGCACGCTCATCTCCGCCTCGAGCGCCTGGGGCGGGGTGCGCTCGAACTCCGCCGACGGGCGGGCGACGCTCAGCTCGGCGGTCATCGCCGGCACCAGTCACGTGACATCGTCATGACACCGTTGTAGGTGTTGGAGCGGACAGTTCGGGCACAGCGGCGAGACCCCTGGGGATACGTCGTACGGCGGCGGAGCGGGCACTGTACGAGCGAGGGGTCCGGGCCGGGAAGGGCACCCTGTGCGTGGTCCTGGGGACGACCTGTGCACATCGGTCCGTCGCGGTGCACCCGCTGTGGACAGGCTTCGCCGGGCTGTGGAACCCGACGAGACCGAAGCGAGATTCCTCGCCTACAGCTGCCCACAGCCTGTGGAGCCAAGAAGTATTCGACTCCTGCTGCTGGGCGTTGGACGAGACAGCAATGCCGACTGGTGCCTCAGCGGCGGGACGAGCGTAGCGGGCCCGGTACCCCACCGATGGAGGTGGTGGTCGAGGAAGGCGGCGGGGTCCGGGCCCGGTGCATCGGCAAGGCACGTGGTCAGGCATTTCCCGCTGCGACCGGCAGCAGGGCGCCGTCACGGCTGCACAAGGCAGCCCCACTACGGCGCGTTCCGCATGCTCTACTTCTTGTCGGCGACGACCTCGAGGGTCACGGTCGCGTCGACCTCGGGGTGCAGCTTGACCGACACCTGGTGGCTGCCGAGGGACTTGATCGGCGAGCCGAGGGTGATGCGGCGCTTGTCGACCTTCGGACCGCCGGCCTTGGCGACCGCGTCGACGACGTCGGCGGTGGTCACCGAGCCGAAGAGGCGACCACCGTCACCGGCACGAGCCGGCAGCGTGACGGTGAGCGCCTGCAGCGACGCGGCCAGCTCGCGGGCGTGGCCGACGTCGCGGACCTCACGGACCTCGCGGGCCCGCTTGATGGTCGCGACCTGCTTCTCGGCACCGCGCGTGGCGAGGATGCCCAGGCCCTGGGGCACGAGGTAGTTGCGGCCGTAGCCGTCGGCCACGTTGACGATGTCGCCGGGCGCGCCGAGGTTGCTGACCTCCTGGGTGAGGATGATCTTCATCGTCGCGGCCCCTATCGCGCAGTGCTGGTGTAGGGCAGCAGCGCCATCTCGCGGCTGGTCTTCACGGCCATCGCGACGTCACGCTGGTGCTGGCTGCAGTTGCCCGACACGCGACGCGCGCGGATCTTGCCGCGGTCGGAGACGAACTTGCGCAGCAGGTTCGTGTCCTTGTAGTCGACGTGGCGGACCTTGTCCTTGCAGAACACGCAGACCTTCTTCTTCGGCTTGCGTGCGGGAGGCTTCGGCATCGTTGCTGCTCCGTGTCGGTGAGAGGGAAGTGGATCTAGAAGGGGGGCTCGTCGGACGCGGCCGGACCGGCCGGACCGGCCGCGGCCCACGGGTCTTCGGCCGGGGCGCCCCCGCCGAAGCCGCCACCGCCGCCGCCACCGGAGGGCGCGCCGCCGCCGAAGCCGCCGCCGCCGCCACCCGTACGCTGGATCTTGTTGACCTTGGCGGTCGCGTACTTGAGCGACGGGCCGACCTCGTCGACCTCGACCTCGTAGACCGTGCGCTTCTCGCCTTCCTTGGTCTCGTACGACCGCTGCTTGAGCCGGCCGGACACGATGACCCGGGCGCCGCGGGTGAGCGACTCGGCGACGTTCTCCGCGGCCTGCCGCCAGATCGAGCAGCGGAGGAACAGCGCGTCGCCGTCCTTCCACTCGTTGGTGGTCTTGTCCAGGAAGCGCGGCGTCGAGGCCACGGTGAAGTTGGCGACCGCCGCGCCGTTGGGCGTGAACCGCAGCTCGGGGTCGTCGGTGAGGTTGCCGATGATCGTGATCGTGGTGTCGTTTGCCATGTCGTCCTCGAAGCCCTTCCGGTGTCGGCCCAGCGCGGACCGGCGTACGACGCCTCGGCGAACGCCGAGGACGGGGCGGGGAAGGGTGGGGGTCTAGTGCAGCTCGGGGCGCATGATCTTGGTGCGGAGGACCGACTCCGAGAGGTTCATCTGCCGGTCGAGCTCCTTGACCGTCGCCGGCTCCGACTGCATGTCGACGACCGCGTAGATGCCCTCGGGCTTCTTGTTGATCTCGAACGACAGCCGACGTCGGCCCCAGATGTCGACCTTGTCGACGGTCCCGCCGGCGTCACGGACGACGCTCAAGAACTGGTCGAGCGCGGGGGCGACGGTGCGTTCCTCGAGGTCGGGATCGAGGATGACCATCATCTCGTAATGACGCATGAAAGAACCTGCCTCCTTCGGACTCAGGCGGTCACGGTCGATCCGTGACAGGAGGTCGAACACGCGAACGAACACCCGAGGCTAACACGGGGCGACCCCCACGGCCGAACCCGCCGGAGGGAGACGGTAGCGGCGCGGACCGACAGCCGGCGGGCCCTTGCCGGCGCCTGTGGACGACGCCGCCCGCGGTCGTGCGGCGGGGTCAGCGCCGGTCGTCGGTGGGCATCGCGAGCAGCGCGCGGACCTGTGCCGAGACCACGCCGCCGAGGGCGACGAGGGCGAGAAACGCCGGCAGCCCGCGACCGCGGCCGCTCTCCGGGCGCGGGCCGAGCCCGCCGCTGCCGAGGTCGACCGTCGCGTCCGGAGTCGGGTCCTCGGCGACCGTGGGATCGGGCGCCGCGGAGGTGCTCGCCGGCGCGGGCGAGAAAGTCGGCAGGGCGATGACGGCTGCGGACCGCGAGGGCGCTGGGCTCGGGCTCGTGGGTCGGGCGGACGGCGAGCGCGTCGGGGCGGCGGTCCGGCTCGGGGTGGGCTTGGCGGTCGGGCTCGCGCTCGGCCTCGGCGTCGGCCGGGCCGTCGTGCGGGTCGGCGACGGGGCCGGCTGTGTCGGCGCGGCCACCACGACCGACCCGCGCATGCCCGTCGTCGGCGAGCCATGCGTCTTGCAGTAGTACGTGTAGGTGCCGCCTCGGGAGAACGCGAACGTCGTCGACTGCCCGACCAGGGCGATCGAGCTGTCCTTGCGCCAGTTGGCGCTGGAGCTGGTCACCGTGTGCTGGACCCCGCCAGTCGTCGTCCAGGTGACCGTGTCGCCGACGTTGACCGCGACCCGGCTCGGCTCGAACGTGTTGCTCCCGGTCGCCGACACCGCGGCGTTCTCGGCGTACGCCGACGGCGCCGCCGCGACCACCCACCCACCGCCGAGCAGCGCGGCGGCGAGCAGCGCGGCGCCACGGCGGGCGTGGCGGGTGGCTCTAGTCACCCGTCCAGTGTCGCATCCGGCCCTGGCCGCGGCACTCGCGTCGCGGTGGGTGACGCCTTGTCCGGCCGCTTTGCAACAGCGTATGAACGTGTCCATGACCGCGACCTACTCCCTGCTCATCAACGGCGAGCTGTGTGCCGCCGCCTCCGGCGCGACGTACGAGTCGCACGACCCGTCCACCGGCGAGGTGGTCGGGCTCTTCGCCGACGCCGGCGTCGAGGACGCCGAGCGCGCCATCGTGGCCGCGCGGCGCGCCTTCGACACGAGCAGCTGGGCGACTCAGTCCCGCGAGTCGCGGATCGCCGTCGTACGCGACTTCGTCGAGGGCATCACCGCGCGGCTGCCCGACTTCATCGACATGGAGATGCGCGACGCAGGCCACACGGCGCGGCTGGCCAACCTGTTCACTGTCTCGCTCGCCGTGGAGCACTCGCGCCAGCAGATCGAGCTGTACTCGCAGCTGCGTGAGATCGAGCCGCTGCCGCAGATCACGGTGCCGGCGACGAGCTGGAACTACATCCGCCGGGAACCCGTGGGCGTCGTCAGCGCGATCAGCGCGTTCAACTTCCCGCTGCTGCTGGCCATGTGGAAGGTCGCGCCGGCGCTGGTGACCGGGTGCACGGTGGTGCTCAAGCCGTCGCCGTACACGCCGGGCACCGCGGCGCTGCTGGCCGAGGTGGCGGCGGCGAGCGGCCTGCCGGCCGGCGTGCTGAACGTGCTGACCTCCACCTCGATCGGGGTCGGCGAGGCGATGAGCTCGAGCCCGCTCGTCGACAAGGTCGCGTTCACCGGGTCGACCGAGGTCGGCAAGCGGATCATGCGCAGCGGCGCGGACACGGTGAAGCACCTGACGCTCGAGCTCGGCGGCAAGGGCGCCGGCGTCGTCCTCGACGACGCGGACCTCGATGTCGTGGTCGCCGGCGCGGCCTTCGGCTTCTTGATGCACCAGGGCCAGGCGTGCGAGTCCAACTCGCGGCTGCTCGTGCCGCGGTCGTCGTACGACGAGGTGCTCGAGCGGCTCAAGGCCACCGTCGAGGGGCTGACCGTCGGCCCGGCCGCCGACTTCTCCAGCGACCTCGGGCCGCTGATCAACGCCGGCCAGGTCGAGCGCGTGCAGCGCTACGTGAAGGTCGGTCTGGACCAGGGCGCCCGGCTGCTCACTGGCGGCACCGTGCTCAGCGACGGCGCGCTCGCCGCCGGGCACTTCCACAGCCCGACCGTCTTCGCCGACGTCACCAACGACATGACCATCGCGCAGGAGGAGATATTCGGTCCGGTGCTCTGCGTCATCCCCTACGGCAACGACGCCGAGGCGATCGCCATCGCCAACGACTCGGCATACGGATTGTCTGGCTCAGTGTGGTCGAGCGACATCCCGCGGGCGATCTCGGTCGCGCACCGCCTGCGCGCCGGCACGGTCTGGATCAACGACGTCCACCTGCTCAACGGCTACGCGCCGTTCGGCGGCTTCAAGCAGTCCGGCGTCGGCCGTGAGCTGGGGCCGCAGGGCCCGGACGGCTACCTGCAGACCAAGCACGTGCACGTCGACCAGTCGCCGACGCTGGCGCAGAAGTACTGGTACGGCATCCTCGGCTTGGGCGACTAGGCCCAGTTGCAACGGCGCCCACCGCGTTCTGTGTCCACCTCTGGGCACGGCGGCACAGCGCGAGCAGACACAGAACTGTGGGTAGGTGCTGGCGGCAGTCCGGGGGGGCCGTCAGGTGCGGCTGGGTGACGGGGTCGCGCTGGGCGAGGTGCTCGGCGACGCGGTGGGCAGCGGGGTGGAGATCGGCGACGGCGACGTCGTCGGCCTCGGCGACGTCGTCTGCCGCGGTGGCACCACGACGATGAGCGTCTGCCGCGCGTTCTCGACCGGGGCCCCATGGCACTGCCGCTCGGTGTTGGCGGTCACCGTCACGGTGAACTGCCCGCCCCGCTCGTAGGTGTGCGTGACCGTGTAGGTCTTGTCGATCGGCTGCGCGCGGTAGCCCGGCGGCGGCTCGCTCGGGGTGCTTTCGCAGAGGGCCTGCGGGCGCTGCGCGTAGACGAGGCTCGTCCCGTCACCGAAGTTGATCGTCCCGTTGACCCCGCTGGCGTCGTTGTCGCGCACCCGGATCCGGAAGCGCACCTGCGGCGGGTCTCCGGTGATCGGCTCGCCGGTGACCTCGAGGACGAGGCCCTTCGGCGGGTACGCCCGGCGAGGCGAGGCGGTCGGCGACGAAGTGCGCGTCGCGCGAGTGGCCGACGCGCTCGGCGTCGGAGTCGGCGTCGGGCTCGGCTCGACGGACGGCGACGGCTCGGGGGACGGCGACGCGGAGTCCTCCGCCGACGGCGAGGTCTCGGCCGAGGTCGGTGCCGCGTCCGGCGTCGCGGTCGCGCTCGGCGCGGCCCGCCGGTCCGGCTCGTCGTCCTTGTCCGCAGTGGCGACGACGACCCCGACCGCCACGGCCGCGGTCAGCAGCAGCGCGACCGACAGCGCGACGATCCGCCGCCGCCGGTACACGCTGTCGGTGGGACCTGTGACGCGGTCGTCCTCGCCGTTGTGTGCCATGGGTCCCCTGTGTCCTCGTGGTCGACGTGCGCATTGTGCACGCGGTCACCCCGCCGGGCGAGGCCGCCGCGCGGGCGCCGCACCGTCAGCGCGGTAGCGGCCCGGGTGCAGGCGGCGACGGCTCGCCCGACGGTTCCGGTGACGGCTCCGGTGACGGCTCCGGTGACGGCTCAGCCGATGGCGCGGGGGACGGCCCCGCGGTGGGCGTCGAGCCGCTGATCCGCACGCGGACCGTCCTCGAGGCCACCTCCACCGGCGCGTTGGAGCAGAACCGCTCGGTCCGTACGTAGACGACGACGTCGTAGCTGCCGGCGACCGAGTAGGTGTGGCGGAAGGTACGGGTCGTGTCGGAGGACTTCGCGTCCGCGGGACCGGTGCGCCTCGTGCAGGTGGGCGAGCTCCGGGCGAACTCCTGGCGCCGCCCGTCGCCGAAGTCGATGAACCCGCCGTTCCAGGTGCCGTCGGTGTCCCGCACCCGCACGGTCGCCTGGCCGACGAGCGGCGCGATGCCCTTGGCGGTCACATCGAGCCGCAGGCCCGGGCCGGGGTAGCGGGCCGGGCGGGGCGTTGGCGCGGCCGAGCGGGACGCGACCGCGCGGCCCGTGGCGGCAGGGGCCGCAGACGGGGCCGGCAACGGGCTCGGCGACGCGCTCGCGGACGGTGTCGGCTCGGGGCTCGGCGAGTCGTCGACCTCGGTCGGCGACAGGGTTGGCAGCGCATCGTCCGGCGAGACAGCGGGGACCGTAGGGTCGAGGGGCCGGGAGGTGACGAGCGTCGACGACCCGTCCGGCTCCCGGGTCAGGACCGTGCCGACGAGGACCGTCGTCGCGAGCACGAGCACGGCGAGGCCGATGTCGCGCAGGACGGACCGGTGCCGCCACACGTCAGACCAAGACTCCCTGGACGCCGCTCGCATGCCCGACAGTGTGCCGGGTACGCCGCCGAAACGCTCGCAGCGCCGGTCAGGGCGCGGCGGGCGCGGTGAGGATCGGCGTGGGTGTGGGCCCGGGGGTCGGGTCGCCGACGGTGACGGAGACCACGTCGGAGGCCTGTTCGACCGGCGTCGCCTCGCACGGTCGATCCGTGCGGACCCGCACGAACACGTCGTAGGTGCCGCTCGCGGGGTAGGAGTGGGTGATCTCGATCGTGCGGTCGGACGGCGCCGGCTGGTACGGGCCTGAACGCGGGGTGGCGCAGGTGGGCGAGGACTGCGGGTAGTCCCGCGCGGTTCCGTCGCCGAAGTCGACGCGACCGCCGTTGAAGCTGCCGTCCGTGTCGCGGATCCGGATCCGGATGAGGGCCCGGCTCCCCCCGACCGGCTTGGCGCTCACCTCGAGCCGCAGCCCTGGCGGCGGGTAGCTGCTCGGGGTGGGGCCCGCCGTGGCCGTGGTCGTCGGCGCGACGGTCGCACCGGTCGACGGGGTCCGGGACGCGGCGGGCGGACGGCTCGCGGAGGACGTGGGCGTCGTGGGGGCGACCGTCGACACCGGCGTGGACGAGCTCTCCGCCGCACCGCTCGGGGACGAATCGCCCGGGTCGGGCGACGCCGAGGAAACGCCGGAGGGCTCGGCCGGCGACGGCTGCGGGGTCGGCTCCGGCGTCGGGCTCGCGTCGCCGGCACGGCGGGCCGCGCCGTCGTCGTCGTCGTCGAGCAGGGTGAGCCCGAGGGCGAGGACGAGGCCGGCGGAGAGCAGCAGCAGGCCGACGATCCATGGCCAGCGGCGCGGTCGGCGGAAGAGCCGCTCCTGGAACACCCGGTAACTCATGCCACCAGTCTGCCCCGGCTGCGCGTCGTACGCCGCACCGTAGGCTCCCGACCATGCTGATCGGAGCGCACGTCGACCCGGCCGACCCGCTCGCCGAGGCCGCGGCGCGAGGCGCCGCGCTCGTCCAGATCTTCCTGGCCGACCCGCAGGGCTGGAAGAAGCCCGTGCCGCGGGAGGACGCCGACCGGCTGCGCGACAGCGACATCGACGTCTACGTGCACGCGCCGTACATCGTCAACGTGGCGTCCACCAACAACAAGATCCGGATCCCGAGCCGCAAGATCCTCGAGCAGCACTGCGAGGCCGCGCTCACGGTCGGCGCGGCCGGCGTCATCGTGCACGGCGGCCACGTCGGCGACGGCGATGACATCGCGGTCGGCATCGACAACTGGCGCAAGACGTTCGAGCGGTACACGCCGCCGCTGCCGGTCCTGATCGAGAACACCGCCGGCGGGACCAACGCGATGGCCCGCCGCTTCGACGTCCTCGCCCGGCTGTGGGACGCGGTCGGCGGGTACGACGTCGGCTTCTGCCTCGACACCTGTCACGCGCACGCCGGCGGCGAGGAGCTCATCGGCATCGTCGACCGCGTCCTCGCGATCACCGGTCGGATCGACCTCGTGCACGCCAACGACTCCAAGGACCCGGCCGACTCTGGCCGCGACCGGCACGAGAACTTCGGCAGCGGGCAGATCGACCCCGAGGTGCTCGTCGACGTCGTCCGCCGGGCCGGCGCGCCGGTCGTCTGCGAGACGCCGGGCGGCGCCGAGGGCCAGGCGAAGGACATCGCCTTCCTGCGCGACCGCCTCTAAGCGCGCGGGAGGGCCGGTCAGCGGCAGGGGTTGCGGGTCACGCGGCGCAGTGACGGCGGGCGGTCCGACCCCCCAGGTTGATCCCTCTAGGCCGGTTCGACACCGACGCTTCTCGTCCCTGCCCATGGCGAACCTTGCGCCACGGTCGCCCGTCCTTGAGGATGCCGCTACCGTCGAACATCGCCCGAGGTCCCGTGCGCCGTACCCGCTTGCTGCTCGCCGCCGCGGTCACGGCCGCCCTGATCGCACCGGTCGTCCCGGGCCTGGCCGCCGAGTCCCTGGTCGCTCCGGTGCTCGCGCACCACCGGCTGACGGTCGGCGTACCGCTGGTCGCCGAGCTCGCGCCCGGCGATCGCCTCGTCGGCGTCACCTGGCAGCGCGGCCACGCGACGGTCGAGGTCCGCTGGGAGACCGCGCTGGGGTGGAGCCCGTGGGAGACCCAGGAGTCGGAGCCCGGCGCGACCGACGTGCCCGACGGCGATCGTGGCGTCCGGCCCGGCACCGAGCCGGCCTGGCGGCCGCGCGGGGTGGACCGGGTCGAGGTGCGGGTCACCCGAGGTGACCCGGTGCACCCGCAGCTGGTCGTGGTCGGCGAGCGCCGCACCCGGCGCTGGGTCGCCGCGGCCCCCGCGTACGCCGCGGCCACCACCACCGGCGAGGAACGACTCGGCCCGGTCGTCTCGCGGGCCGGCTGGGGCGCCGACGAGTCCATCCGCAAGCGGCCGACGTACCAGCCCCGGGTAGACGCGGTCGTCGTGCACCACACGGTCAACGCCAACGACTACGCCGCCGAGGAGGTCCCCGGCATCGTCCGGGCGATCTACGCCTACCACGCGCGCGGCCGCGGCTGGGACGACATCGCCTACAACTTCCTCGTCGACCGCTTCGGCCGGGTCTACGAGGGCCGCGCGGGCGGGTTCCGGACCAGGGCCATCAAGGGCTCGCACACCGGCGGGTTCAATGAGCGGACCGTGGGCGTCGCGATGATCGGCAACCTCGACGTCGCCGCGCCGGAGGCGCCGATGGTCGAGGGCGTCGCGCGCGTCACCGCGTGGGCCGCCGACCGGTGGGGCTTCGACCCACGCGGCTCCATCGCGCTGACGTCGCGCGGCTCGACCCGCTATCCCGCCGGGCGCACGGTGTCCGTGCCGCGGATGCTCGGCCACCGCGACCTGAGCGCCACGGCCTGCCCGGGCGGCCAGGCATACCCGCTGCTCAGTGCGTGGCGGGATCGGACCTGGCGGCTGCTCGCCCCGGTGATCACCGATGTCGTCGTCGACGGCGCCCCGGTCCACTCGCCCGAGCCGGTCCACATCCGCGCGCGACTCACCGCGCCGGCCAGCTGGACGATCACCGTGACGACGCCGTACGCCGGCCTCGTCGTGACGAGCAGCAGCGGCAACGGGGACCAGCCGAGGCTGGAGTGGGACGGGCGCATCGGCGGGCTGCCGGCGGCACCCGGCGACTACCAGTGGACGGCCACCGCCGATGACGGAGTGCACGGCCCGTCCGACCCGGTGTCGGGGATCGTGCAGGTCGGCGTCGCGCGACGCTTCAACCCCCCCACCGGTTGAGGCCGCCAGCCCAGAGCCGCACCTGGGCGGCTCTGGCCTCCTGAGCGCGACTATCCTGCAGCGACGCCGTCGCAGACGGGGTCGAAGACGCCTGCGGGACAACGAGGAACCACAGTGAAGCTGTCCATTCTGATGCCCGTCTACAACGAGGCCGCGACGCTGCGCACTGCCGTCAAGCGGGTGCTCGGCGTCGACTACCCCTGCGAGATCGAGCTCGTCATCGTCGACGACGGCAGCGTCGATGCGACGCCGGCCATCCTGGCGGAGTACGACGACCCCGCGGTGACCGTGCGCACCCACCCGCGGAACCGGGGTAAGGGTGCCGCGATCCGCACCGCCGCGGAGGCCGCGAGCGGTGACTACCTCATCATCTGCGACGCCGACCTCGAGTACGCGCCCGAGGAGATCCCGCTCCTGCTCGCGCCGATCATGGGCGGTGACGCCAAGGTGGTCTATGGCACCCGGTCCTTCGGGAGCAGCACGGCCTTCTCGTTCTGGTACGTACTCGGCAACAAGGCCGTGACGTTGTGGGCGAACATGCTGTTCAACAGCTGGATCTCCGACCTCGAGACCTGCTTCAAGGTCATGCCGTTGGACCTCTACCGCGCGTTGGACATCCGCTCTGCCGGTTTCGGCATGGAGGCGGAGGTCACCGGCAAGCTGCTCAAGCGGGGAACGCGCCCGTTCGAGGTGCCGATCAGCTACCAGGTGCGCGGGCGCGAGGAGGGCAAGAAGCTCACCTGGCGGGACGGCGTGGAGGCTATCTGGATCCTGCTGCGTATCCGCCTGCGCTGATCAGCGCAGCGAGAAGACGACGACATCGCCCCGTTCGACGCGGTCGAGCCGTAGCCCGGCGACATCCTTTCCGGCTGCGTCGGCCCACGCTGTGCCGGCCGCCAGGTCAGGGTGCAGCACGACGGAGCGAACGCCGAGATCTCGCAACCGACCCACCGAGGGCTGGTCGGGGAACCCGGCGACGTCGCGACGCAGCGCATCGAGCGCCCCGGGCGTGAAACCGCTGGTCCCGTTGACGATGCGCGGGAACCCTTCGGTCGACCAGAACATGTAGCGCAGATCGCCGCCGGCATCTGTCGGCAGGTGCAGCTGCGGTCCGGCGATGGCGCCCTGGCCGGCCGGCGGCACCGGGGCGGCCGGGTGGGGCAGCGCACCGGAGCCTTCGAGCAGGACGAGCGCCGTGAGAGCCACGCCCATCCACGTCGACACCGGCCAGGTCGGGCCGAGGTTCTCGTGGCGGCCTCGCCGACGGACCTCAGCGAGGCGGTGCACGCCCCCTGCGGCGAGCAGGGCAAGAGCAAGGGTGGTCAGCGTCACGATCCGGCTCGGTGTGCGGACTCCCTGCCAGCCCGGCGCGTGGTCGTAGAGCAGCCGATAGGTGAACCGGCCGTCGAGGAACCGCAGCCCCATGGCGAACAGCGCGGTGACCAGCGCGACGACTCCCAGCCCGACCCGCACCGCGACCGGGTACGTCGCGCGCACCAGTCCGGCGACCGCGAGCACGAGCACGGCCAGGCCCGGGAACAGCGTCTGCTCCGGCGCCCACGGCAGCGCCTCCCGCTCGGTCTTCGTGCGCCCGCCCCAGATCCGGCTCTCGGCCGGCGCGGCGAGGAACGCTCCGCCGGGCGGAGAGAAGAACTTCACCTCGTCGACCGTTCGGACGGACTCAGGGTGCGCCTGCTGCACCCGTAGGTAGGGGCGAGCCTGCAGTACGCCGCTGCCGACGAAAACCACCATCCCGATCGCGGACGCGAGCACCAGCCGCCGCGGCAGCGGCGGCCGCCCCATCACCACCCATCGCAGCGCGCCAACGGCGACCAGGCCGGCCAGCAGGTAGGCCAGCTGCAGTCCGATCGTGAAGCCGATGCTCACCTGCCATGCGGCCACGAGCCACCCGGCGACGACCAGCCCTGGCGACCGGCGGCGACAGCCGCGGAGCAGGAGGAAGAGGGCCAGCGGCACCCCCCCGCTGCTGATGACGTGCAGGTGCCCGTTCTGGGCTAGCCGGAACGGTGCGTACGCGAACGCTGCGCCGGCGACCGCCGCAGCGACGGCGGAGACGCCGAGCTCGCGGGCGAGCAGAAACGCGCCGGCGAACGCCAGCGCGTAGGCGAAGAGGAAGAGCACGTTGTACGCCGTCAGCGCCGATGCGACCCCGGAACCGAACAACGCCCCGATCGGCGCGTAGCCGAGCAGGGCGTCGGAGAAGGCCAGGCTGTCTGGCAGCGGATGGAAGGTGTTGCTCTGGAAGAAGTCGAGCGGCTGGTGGCGCAGAGCGTGTCCGCCCCACCCGACCTGCCATGCCTGCAGCAGCGGGTCGCCGAGGTCTTGGGGGATGTCGGTTCGCAGGTGGAGCACGAGCGGCCAGGACATGACCACCGCGAGCAGCGCGCTGCCCGCGGCGAGCACGGCGATCGAACGGGCGCCGAGAGCCGGCGACGGGCCGAGCTGCCAGCGACCGCCCGCCGGCTCGACGTCGACGGATCCGCCGGCGATGCGGCGTACCGGGATGGGGGATCGGCCCGGCCCGGCATCCGGGGCGTGGTCGACCGGGGTGCGGGATCGGCCCGGCCCGGCATCCGGGGCATGGTCGAGCACGCCGCCGGCCGGGTCGTCGTCGATCCCGTCGGCGCGGACCACGTCGAGGTCCGGCCGGAAGATCTCCCGGACGACCAGCGCCATCAGCACGATCAGCGCGATGTCGCGCAGCGCGATCGCGGTGAGGAACACCTCGACCGGGAGGCCCCGGTCCGGCTTGGACAGGTGCACGAAGAAGTAGAAGCGGGTGAACATCACCGCCAGCTCGAGACCCTGCCACACGAGGAACGCCCGCCAGCGCGGCCGGGCCATGACCGCCAGCGGGATCAGCCAGATCGTGTACTGCGGCGAGTTGACCTTATTGGTCAGCAGGAACGCGGCGACCGTCAGGAAGAGGACCTGGCCGACGCGCGGGCGTCGCGGCGCCTTGAGGATCATCACCGCTATGGCGGCCAGCGCGATCAGGAAGGACGCGGCAACCAGCTTGTTGAGGCGCGACACCTCGAACGTCCACCCGCCGTTGCCGGTCACCTTCTGCATGACCTCCTGGAACATGAACCACAGCGAGTCCCAGTCGGCGCCGCGCTCCTGGTTGAGGACGAAGAACCGCCCGATCGAGTTGCGCGGCTCGTCGCTGTCGCCGAAGAAGAACAGCGACTTGTTCGGCTCGCCGTACACGAAGTCGTTGGCGACGAAGTAGCCCGCGACATTGAGCAGCGCCGCGACGGCGACCGCGGACACCGCGGCGTAGGCCCACTGAGCGAGCTTCCCCGCCCGTAGGCAGAGGAAGAACAGCGGCACGAAGAAGACAACGGGGTAGAGCTTCGTTGCGATCGCGATGCCGAGGACGGCACCGCCGAGGACCGGGGACCACCCCGGCCGTCCGCGCGACCACAGGTAGAGCCCGGCGCCGGTGATCGCCGCCGCGGGCAGGTCCCAGTTGGTCGTGCCGTGCAGCGCGAGGCCCGGCGCGAGCGCGACGAGCGCGGCGTCCCAGCGCCGTCGGCGCCCGGCCAGCCCGACGCTCGTGCCGGTCATGACCATGGCGGAGACGAGCAGCAGGATCGAGGTCCGGTCGTAGAACTCGGTCGCGTTGTCCGCACCCAAGGTGGCCACCTGCATGATCCCGCCGATGACGACCGGGTACTCGACCGGGTGGTCGACGTACGGCGTCTTGCCGTCGGAGAGCCCCTCGGCGAACCACAGAGCGTGGACGTCGGTATAGCAGAGCAAGGTGTAAGCGTGCCGATTGCCCTCGCCGTAGTTGCCGCCGTGACAGGGCAGCTTCTGCGCGAAGCCGATCCCGAACGTCACGATGCTCAGCAGCAGGAGCACGCGTAGCGGCGTCCAGAACCGGTGCGCGCCGATCGCCGCGTGCCGGCCGACCGGCCCGCCGATCAGCGTGCTGGCCTGCCGCACGATCGGGTCCGCGTGCGACGGGATCACGGGCGGTCCGGACGGGCGGGCGTCGGGTGTTGCCGTCGGCACGGGCATGACGTGCATCGTGGCCGAAGAGTCGGCGGGACGCGAGCGGACGCGCTTAGGTGGGCGAGGGCGACGCGCCCCGGTCGCGGCCGGCGTCGCCGCTCGGCGACGGCGAGGGCGGCGGCGACTCGCTCGGCTGCGGCGACGGGGACTCGCTCGGCTGCGGCGGCGGGGACTCGCTCGGCTGCGGGGACGGCGAGTCGCTGGGGACGACGATGACGGACGGCGACGGCTCGACGGAGCGGGTCGGCGCCGCCGTCACGGTCACCGTCGGCAGCGGGCTGCCGGTGGCCGACGAGGGCCCGCTCGGGGTGGCGTCGGTCTCGTCGGTCTTGTTCTTCCCGACGTACTTCGGCTCCGGGAACCGCTTCACCGGCTGACCTTCCAGCGCGGCGTCCATGAACCGCTTGAAGATCTGCGCGGGGAAGCTGCCGCCGGTGACGTCACGGCCGAGGATGTCCTTGAGCTGCTTGTCGTTGGGCTTGTCGAAGCCCATCCAGACCGCCGTCGACAGCTGCGGCGTGAACCCGACGAACCAGGCGTCGGCGTTGTCCTGGGTGGTCCCGGTCTTGCCGGCCGTCGGGCGGCCGTCGAGCTTCGCCGCCTTGCCGGTGCCGCGTTCGACGACCTGCTGCATCGCGTACGTCACGTCGGCGGCGATGTCGGCGTCCAGCGCCGCCGCGTCGACGTTGCGATCGGCCTTGTAGATGACCTCCCCGTCCCGGTCGACGACCCGCTGGATCAGGTATGGCGTGGCCGCCTTGCCCTCCGCCGCGAAGGTGGAGAACGCGACCGCCTGGTCGAGGACGTGCACCTCGCTCTCCCCGAGCCCGAGCCCACCCTCGCGCCGCAGCTTGACCGACTGACGCAGCCCGACCTCCGGCTGCTCGTCGGTCGGGACGCCGAGGCGATGCGCCATGTCGATCACCTTGCGCGGGCCGGCGTCGAGCGTGAGCCCGAAGTAGACGGTGTTGACCGACTTGGCCGTCGCCTCGATCAGGTCGATCCGGCCGAAGGATTCGTCGCTGTCGCCGTAGTTCTTGACCGGCTTGTCCCGCCCCGGAAAGTCCTGCGGGGAGCTGCCGTCGTACCGGCTGCGCAGCCCGATGCCCTCCTCGATGGCCGCGGCGAGGATGACGGGCTTGAAGCTCGACCCTGGCTGGCGCGCGTTGTCCGTCGCGTCGTTGATGAACCGCTTGGTGTAGTCGCGCCCGCCGTACATCGCCTTGACCGCGCCGGTGCCGGGTTCGACCGCGACGAGCGCCGACAGCAGGTCGGCGGGCACCTTGCCCGGCGGGAGGACGCGGTCCATCGCCGCGGCCGCGGCTGCCTGCGCCAACGGGTCGATCGTGGTCGTCACGCGCAGCCCGGCGTGGCTGATGTCCTCAGGGGACAGCCCGATCGCGGCCAGCTCCTGCTCGACCGACTTGAGCACGTGGCCGCGCGGGCCGCTGAGGCGCCCGCCGGTCTTGCCGCCGGATCCCGGCTTGCGCAGGTCCGGGTAGCGCGCCCGGTCGGCCGCGCCCTCCTCCAGCCAGCCCTCCTCCTCCATGTTCGCGAGGGCCGCCTTCCAGCGCTTCTTCGCCAGCTCGGGTTTGCGCGCCGGGTCGCCGCCCTCCGGCGACCGGATGAGCGCGGCGAGCACCGCCGCCTGCTCGACCGTGAGCGAACGCGCCGGCACGCCGAAGAACGTCTTCGCCGCGGCCTCGATGCCGTAGGCGCCGCGGCCGAAGTAGATCGTGTTCAGGTAACGCTCGAAGATCTCGTCCTTGGACAGCTTCCGCTCGAGCTTGACCGCGACCATCACCTCGCGGACCTTGCGCGAGAGCGAGCGCTGCCGGCTCAGCTTGAACTTCGTCTTGGCGTACTGCTGCGTGATCGTTGACCCACCCTGCGAGACGCCGCCGGCCTGCACGTTGCGGAACAGCGCCCGGAAGATGCCTCGTGGCGAGATCCCCGCGTGGCCGTAGAAGCCCTCGTCCTCCGCGGCGAGAACCGCCTGGCGAACCGGCTCGGGGAGCGTGTCGAGCCGGATGTCGGTGCGGTTCTCCTCGCCCTGGATCCGCCCGAGCTCGCTGCCGTCGTGGTGCAGCACCAGCACGGACTGCTCGTCCGGCAGCGCGTCCGGGACGTCGGTCGTGAGGTAGAGCACGACGACGAAGAAGACCATCAGCCCGATCAGCCCGAGCGGGCTCCACACAAGCAGCCGACGGCCGCGCGGGGTCAGTTGGGACCACCACCGCTGGTGGGTTCGGGGCCGAGCCGTCGCGTTGCCGGCGGGCCTCGGACGCTGGGGCCGGGGTCGGGGGACGCGGCCTCCGGGAGGTGATGTCGCCATGGTGAGCACATGGTGCCCGACCCGGAGGGGATGAACCCCGGCGCCGCGCCGGTCAGGGCGCCGAGGCGGTGCGCCGCCGCGAGGCGGGCCGACCGGCCCGGCCCAGCAGGAAACTGCTGTCCAGGTGGTTCCAGCCGCAGCGACGGCAGACCTCGACGACGTAGACCGTGAACTCGTCGTACTGGGCGGCCATCTCGACGAGCTCCGCGGCCGACCGCACCCGGCCCGACCCCTCCTTGAGCGCGTCGCCGTACACGTAGGTCACGTGGGTGAGCGGCTCGGCGGACCGGCACACCGGGCAGGACCGGTCGGTCGGCTCTCCGTGGTGCTTCGCGGCCCGCAGCAGGTAGGGATGCGCGTCGCACACCTCCGCCGACGCGACGCGGCCGGCGAACAGGTCGGCCAGCGCCGCCCGCTTCGCCAACGAGTAGTCGATGACCGACCGCTGCGTCCGCACCCGACGAGGGTACGTCGCCGCCCTCACACCTGTTGAGTGGGACCGGGCATACCTCTGCTCCCGATTTCGACGTACCGGAGTCAGGAGTTGGCGACTTCGGCTCTGCCGAACTCGCGACTACCGAGCGCCGACCGGACTGTCGCTGCCACCCACTCCGGCCGCTCCGTCACGTCCGCCCAGGTGAAGCGCAGGACGAGGAAGCCCATCGCCTGGAGCTCGGCGTCTCGCAGCCGGTCGGCCTGCCGAGCATCGGCACCCGCGCGGTGCTGCTCCCCGTCGAGCTCGACGATCACGCGGAACTGCTCGTACAGGACGTCTACCCGGTACACGCGGCCGGACGTCACCACGATCACCCGCTGCCGGTGACCCGCGGGTAGGCGGAACGCCTGCTCCACCATCTCGTAGTAGCGCATCTCCAGCGGGCTGTGGCAGCCCAGGGTGACCAGCCAGCAGGCATGCTCGAGCCCCTTGCGGTCGCGCAGCCTGATCGGACGCTGCAGCTCCGCGTGGACGGAGTCGATCGACACCCGCAGGTCGGTGACGGCTCTGCACAACATCGCCCGTCGCTCGTCGCGGTCGTCCAGCACCGACCAGCTCCCCACGACCGCCGCCGGAGGCGAGACCGACGCCACGCCGCGAACGAGCGCCAACGGTCCGTGGCCGCTCACCCAGTGCACCTCCAGCCCAGGGGTGGCGCAGACCGACCGGCGCCGGACACTGACCTGCACGACGGGTGGCGCCGCGGTCCGGCCAGCCAGCAAGGACAGAGCGGTGAGATGGCTGATCGCCGCGCCGGCGCCGGCGTACCGCAGCGCTGCGCGACAACGAACCAGCAGCGGTGTCTCCGACAGCGGCAGCACGTGGTAGGTCCCACGGAACTCCCGAACCCATTCCCCCCTCCGGACGCTGGCTGCGATCTCGGCTCGGGACATCCCGAGCCGGAGCGCCTCAGCGGTCCGGATGACGCGGTGATGGGTGCGCAGAAACGCTTCGAGATCGGACATGAGCCCACGATGCGCGGTCCGAGGCCCGGGTCGGCCAGGGGACCGGCGACCTGTGGACGGTCGCGACTAACGGCTTCCGCGAGGCCGAACTGGTGAGCTCACGCAGTCGACGCGGCGAAGTCGACAGAACGCCGGACCCGGGGGCGGGGAGGGGGCGGGGAGGGGGCGGGAGGGGTCACGACACGCCTGGTTCGGCCCCCGAGTTGACGGGTGTTCACCTGCGTGCCTATCGTCTCGATGTATCGCGGCGATACATCAGCGCGATGTATCGAGACCTACGAGTCGGGACGAAGGGAGGTGGCGGCGTGGTCCTCGAGTTCGCGGTGCTGGGGCTCCTCCACGAGTCGCCCCTCCACGGCTACGAGCTGAAGAAGCGGCTCGACGCGGTCCTCGGACGGATGCGTGCCTTCTCGTACGGCTCGCTCTACCCGTGCCTCACCAAGCTCGAGCAGGCCGGCTACATCACGCGGGATGCCAGCGGCGGCGCGGGCCGGCGCAGCAAGGTCGTCTACAAGCTCACCGCCGAGGGCAAGGAGCACTTCCAGGGGCTTGCCAACGAGGCCGGCCCCTCGCAGTGGGAGGACGACGCCTTCGGCGTCCACTTCGCCTTCTTCTCCCACACCGATGCCGAGACCCGGCTGCGCATCCTCGAGGGCCGCCGGTCGCGGCTCGAGGAGCAGCGCGAGGGTCTGCGGGCGCGGCTCACGCGCGCCCGTGAGGCGCTCGACGCCTACACGCTCGCCCTGCAGAACCACGGCCTCGAGTCTGTCGACCGCGAGGTCCGCTGGCTCAACGAGCTCATCGCCGTCGAGCGGACCGGCGGCCTCGACAGCCGCCGCGGGCCGGTCACGAACGACCCGCACACCGTCAGCTAGTTCCAGTCCCGCACCACACCACTGGTCAAGGAGAAGCACATGGGCTCGGACCGTTCCCGTCAGGTGCGCGTCGCGATCGTCGGCGTCGGCAACTGCGCCTCGTCGCTCGTCCAGGGCGTCGAGTACTACCGGGAGGCCGACCCCACTCAGCAGGTCCCTGGCCTGATGAACGTCACGATGGGCGGCTACCACGTCAGCGACGTCGAGTTCGTCGCCGCGTTCGACGTCGACGCAAAGAAGGTCGGCCGCGACCTGTCCGAGGCGATCGTCGCGAGCGAGAACAACACCATCCACCTCGCCGACGTCCCACCGCTCGGCGTGACCGTCCAGCGCGGGCACACCCTCGACGGCCTCGGCAAGTACTACCGCGAGATGGTCGACGAGTCCGACGAGAGCCCGGTCGACGTCGTCGCCGCGCTGCGTGAGGCCGAGGCCGACGTGCTGGTCTGCTACCTCCCGGTCGGGTCCGAGGACGCCGCCCGGTTCTACGCGCAGTGCGCGATCGATGCCGGAGTCGGCTTCGTCAACTGCCTCCCGGTCTTCATCGCCGGTACGCCGGAGTGGGCCGAGAAGTTCCGCGCCGCCGGCGTGCCGATCGTCGGCGACGACATCAAGAGCCAGGTCGGCGCCACCATCACCCACCGGGTGCTGGCGAAGCTGTTCGAGGACCGCGGCGTGATCCTGGACCGGACGATGCAGCTCAACGTCGGCGGCAACATGGACTTCATGAACATGCTCGAGCGCGAGCGGCTCGAGTCGAAGAAGATCTCCAAGACCCAGGCAGTCACGTCCCAGCTCTCGCACGACATCGGCAAGAAGAACGTCCACATCGGCCCATCGGACTACGTCGGCTGGCTCGACGACCGCAAGTGGGCGTACGTACGCCTCGAGGGCCGTGCATTCGGCGACGTGCCCCTGAACCTCGAGTACAAGCTCGAGGTCTGGGACAGCCCCAACTCGGCCGGCGTCGTCATCGACGCGCTGCGCTGCTGCAAGATCGCAATGGACCGCGGCATCGGCGGCCCGCTGCTCGGCCCGTCCAGCTACTTCATGAAGTCCCCGCCGGAGCAGTACCGCGACGACCTCTGCCGCCAGCTCACGGACGACTTCGTCGCCGGTCGGTAGTCGCCTCCGCGCCCACCTCGTCGAGGGCCCGTTGCCTCTCCAGAGGTGGCGGGCCTTCGTCGTATGGGTCGCCGGCCTCGCCGTACCGGCCCTCGGCCGGCTCAGCATCCCGATCCCCTGACCGGTAGCCTCGCGTCCGCGCCCGCGTCCGGCGGCGCGGGCGAAGGTGGAGACGTGCACGAGGTTCTGTCCGACTGGGACGGCGAGAACGCGCTGATCAGCTATGACGCGCGGACCGGGTCCCACCTGTTCATCGCGCTGCACTCCCGCCGTCTCGGCCCCGCCGCTGGTGGGACGCGACTGCGCACCTACCCCACGCCGGCTGACGCGCTGCGCGACGCGACACTGCTCGCCCGGGCGATGACCTACAAGATGGCCGTCGCGGGACTGCCGATGGGGGGCGGCAAGTCCGTGCTCGCGGTCCCCGGCGAGCTGTCCCCCGAGGACCGCCGGCACCTTCTCCTCCGCCACGCCCACAACGTGGAGACGCTCCACGGGTCGTACAGCACCGGGCCCGACGTCGGCACGTCGAGCGAGGACATGGACGTGCTCCACGAGCACACCACCTACGCCTTCGGCCGAAGCCCGGCGCGCGGCGGCTCCGGGAGCAGCGCCCCGGACACCGCCGTCGGCGTCTTCCACGGCATCAGCGCAGCGGTCGCCCACGTCAACGGCAGCGCCACCCTCGCCGGCGTGCACGTGCTCGTGCAGGGCTGCGGCGCGGTCGGCGAGCCCCTGGTCGGGATGCTGGTCGAGGCCGGCGCGCGGGTGACCGTCAGTGACGTCGTACCGGAACGGGTCGAAGCCCTGCAGATCAAGTACGGCGTCGCGGTCAGCGCACCGGACGACATCGACATCGACATCGACGTCTACGCCCCGTGCGCGTTCGGCCAGGTCGTCGGCGCGGCCACCATCCCGCGCCTTCGCTGCCGAGTCATCGCCGGGGCCGCCAACAACGTGCTGGTCGACGCGTCGGACGGCGAGCGCCTCCAAGAGGCCGGCATCCTGTACGCGCCCGACTTCGTGATCAACGCCGGCGGAGCCGTGCACCTGATCGGCTACGAGGGCCTCGGGTGGTCGACCGAGCAGGTAGACGCCGGCCTGCGCGGCATCGGTACGACGCTCGCGCAGATCTTCCGTGACGCGGACTCCCAGGGCGTGAGCACCGAGCGCGCCGCGGAGCTGCTGGCCGAGGCACGGCTCGCCGCTGGCCCGACCAGCGCGGAGTGACCTCGAGCGCCGGCGCCGGCGCGACCCGTGCCGAAGGTCGACTCGTTGGAGTGCTCGAGGTCCTGCGAGAGCCGCACTTCGGGCAGCTCTACGCGACCCGGCTCGCCTCGCAGACCGCCGACGGCGTCTTCAACGTCGCGCTCGCCGGCTTCGCGCTGTTCTCACCCGAGCGGCAGACCTCGCCCGGTGAGGTGGCGGCGGCATTCGCGACGCTGCTGCTGCCCTACTCGCTCGTCGGTCCGTTCGCCGGCGTCCTCATCGACCGCTGGAGCCGGCAGCGGATCCTCGTCGTCGCGAACCTCGTCCGTGCCGTGCTGGTCACGGGTGTCATCGCGCTCGTGGTCAGCGACCTGCCCACACCGGTCTTCTACGCCGGCACGCTGCTCGTCCTCAGCGTGAACCGCTTCCTGCTCTCGTCGCTCTCGGCCGCGCTCCCGCACGTCGTACGCCGGCCGCGGCTGGTCTTGGCCAATGCGCTGTCCACGACCTCCGGCACCGTCGTGGCGATCGCCGGCGGAGCGATCGGAGTCGGCCTGCGACGCGTCGTCGGCGCCGACGATGCCGGCATCGCGGTGCTCATGGCGACCGCCGCTGCCGGGTACGTCGTCGCAGCACTGGTCGCCGCTCAGATGGACCGCGAGCTGCTCGGCCCGGATGCACACGAGGAGCGCGCGCCGCTGCGCGAGGCGATGGGTCAGGTCCTGCGCGGCGTCGGGGAGGGTGCCCGGCACGTCTGGGCCCGCCGCCGGGCCGGCCGAGCGCTCGCCGCGATCGCCGCCCACCGCTTCTTCTACGGGATCAGCTTCATCGCCACCGTGCTGCTCTACAACGACGACTACGGCCTGTTCGGGACCGGCATCAGCGGCCTCGGCCAAGTCTTCGCGGCATCGGCAGTCGGCTTCCTGCTGGCCGCAGTCGTGACCCCGGCGGCGGCCCGCCGCGTCGGCGTAGAGGCGTGGATCGCGATCATGTTCGCCGAAGCCGCCGTCGCCGAGATCGTCTTCGGGGCGCCGTACACGCACGGGACGTTCCTGCTCGCCGCCTTCGCGCTCGGCGTGGCCGCGCAGGCCTCGAAGATCTGCGTCGACACGATCGTGCAGCAGAGCATCGACGACGCATTCCGCGGAAGGGTCTTCTCCTTCTACGACATCCTCTTCAACGTCTCGTTCGTCGCGGCCGCCGGGGTGGCAGCGGCGGTCGTCCCGCGCAACGGGAAGAGCTACGGCGTGCTCGTGCTGATCTCGGTCGGCTATGCCGTCACCGCCGTCGCGTACGCCGCGGTCACCCGGCGTGGCGCGCCACAGACAAAGCAGGTCAGCCCAGCAGCGCCTTGAGGATTCCGCTCAGGCCACCCTGGTCGTCCGAGCGCACCAGCGGGCGCGGCGACCCGAGCAACGGCAACGAGCTGGGGCTGGCGGTCGACGACGGTGAGGCCGAGGGCAGCAGGTCGCGGATCGGCGAGAGAGCATCCGAGCTCGACGGGCTCGGCGAGGGACTCGCCGACGGGCTGCGAGTGGGCGACGGGCGTCCTGAGGTCGGGGTGGGGCGCGGACCGCTCGACGTGGTCGGCTGCGGGCCGTTGTCGTCGGACCCGGTCGGGCCGCCGACGACCGGCTCGCCGCGCTGCTGCTCGCCCGGACCCGCGAGCAGCTCCGACAGCCGAGCGGACACGTCTGCGGTACGCGCGCCGACGAGCGCCGCGACGACCCCCCACGACCCGCCGGCGGAGCGGAGGCGCCGCGCGTCACCGACCGAGCCGTCGTCGACCGCGAGCCCGATCGCGACCGGAAGCAGCGCCTCGCTCCGCCCCGCGCCCGTCGGCAGCTCGAACAGCGCACCGCGGTACGCCGCCGGCAGCAGCTGCACCTGGGTGGAGTCGGTCAGCCGACGGTCCTGGTCGATGCCGCGGGCGAGCTGTGACAGCTCGGCGTCCGCCGACGTGACCGCCGGGATCACCCTCTGCTCCCAGTCGTCGCCGGTGAGGCGCAGCGGCGTCGGCCGGTCCGGCAGCGCACGCCCGGCGACAGCCGCCTGGTAGAGCCGCGGGATCTCGAGCTCCCGGTCGCTCGTCCGGGCGCGCACGGCGCCCGAGAACACCGAGACGCGCACCGAGAAGCCCCGGTCGACGCGGACCGCGCCCTCGTCGACCTCGTCGAGGACCACAGCGCCGGCGGTGACCGACACGTCCGGTCCGCGACGGCGGTCGACGAGGATGCTGCCGCGACGCAGGTCGGCCGCCGATCCGTCCGGCACCCCGACCGTGGTGTCGGGCGCGAGGACGATCAGGCGGTCCCGGACGTCGAGCGTCGCGGTCGCACCGGGTCCGGTGGCAACGACGGCGCCGCGGGGCAGCGACTCGCCGTCAACGGCGGAGCGGACGACACCACCGGGCAGGGTGACGGTGACGCCATTGCCCGCGCGCAGCACGACGTCGGCGTCGCGGAGGTCTCCATCGGCCGACCACAGCCGAACACCGACCGCAGTCACGACGAGCGCGGCGACGGCGGCGACGGCGACGCGCCGCTGCATTGGCGTCGTCGCGCCTGCCACGCGAGCGGTGATTTGTCCGAGCACACCCCAATGATCGGCCAACCGCGGCCTAAGCGCATCGTCAGGATTGACTATTCGGCCGTAGTCCGCCCCGAATGGTCACCGGACGGGACGGACACTCCCTCGTCGGCGGCCCACCGCAGCAGCTCTTCCACCGCCTGCTCGTGCGGCACCGGCCCCTTGTCCATGCGCACTGCGAGCAGGTGCTGGTACGCGCGGCCGACCAGCGGGCCGGCCGGGATCCCGAGCACCGCCATGATCTGGGTCCCGTCGAGGTCCGGTCGGATCGCCGCCAGCTCCTCCTCCGCGGCGAGCACCTCGATCCGTCGCTCGAGCTCGGCGTATGCCGCAGCGAGCGTGGCGGCCTTGCGCGGGTTGCGAGTCGTGCAGTCGCTGCGAACCAGCTGGTTGAGCCGCGCCAGCAGCGGCCCCGCGTCGGTCACGTAGCGGCGGACCGCGGAGTCGGTCCACTCCCCGGACCCGAAACCGTGGAACCGCAGGTGCAGCTCGACCAGGCGCGCCACGTCGTCCACGAACGCCTTCGGGTACCGCAACGCGCGAAGCCGCGCCCGGACCATCTTCGCGCCCTTCACCTCGTGGTGGTGGAAGGTCACCTGCCCGCGCGGGCCCAGCTCGCGCGTGGCAGGCTTGCCGATGTCGTGCAGCAGCGCCGCCATCCGCAGGGTGGGGTCGGGCTCGCCCGGCACCTCCAGCCCCATTGCCCGCTCGAGGACCGCCAGCGAGTGCAGGTAGACGTCCTTGTGGTGGTGGATCGGGTCGATCTCCAGTCGCAGCCCGGGCAGCTCGGGGAGCACATGGTCCGCGAGAGACGTGTCGACGAGCAGCCGCAGTCCGCGCACCGGGTCCGCGCCGCAGAGCAGCTTGGACAGCTCGTCGCGAACCCGCTCGACCGAGACGATCGTGATCCGCGGCGCCATCGCCGTCATGGCGGTGACGACCGACTCCTCCGGCGCGAACCCGAGCTGCGCCGCGAACCGCGCGGCGCGCATCATCCGCAGCGGGTCGTCGGAGAACGACGCCTCCGGCGTGCCGGGGGTCCGGATCACCCGGCGAGCCAGGTCGTGCACCCCGTCGAACGGGTCGGCGAACGCGTGGTCCGGCAGCGACACGGCCATGGCGTTCACGGTGAAGTCCCGGCGGGACAGGTCGCCGGCCAGCGAGTCTCCGAAGACGACGAGCGGGTTCCGCGAGCCGTCCTGGTATGCCTCGGTGCGGAACGTCGTCACCTCGCAGCGCAGGCCGTGCCGCGCGATCCCGACGGTGCCGAACTCGATCCCCGTCGTCCAGGTCGCCTCCGACCACCCCTCGGTGACGGTCAGGACCTGCTGCGGTGTCGCGTCGGTCGCGAAGTCGAGGTCGGTGCCGAGCCGACCGAGAAGGGCGTCGCGCACGGACCCGCCGACCAGGTGCAGCACATGACCGGCGTCATGGAAGAGCTGACCGAGCTCGTCGGCTACCGGGGAGACGCGCAGCAGCTCGGCGACTGCGAGGTGCTGGGCATCACTGAGGCGGGACACGGGACGCAAGCCTAGGCCGACCGGCACCCCGGCGATGCCGGGAGGAGGAGAGCGAGGACATCGGCCACTACCATCGGCGATGTGCCTGCCCGGTCGCGGCGCCCGTCGCGGCGTCCGAAGCTCCAGCGGGTCGAGGAGACCTCGGCCGGCGGTCTCGTGCTCGACACCCTCGGGTCCGGTGCGCGCGGCGCGCTGATCGGCCGGCTGGATCGACGCGGCCGGCTGCTGTGGTCGCTGCCGAAGGGCCATGTCGAGCCCGGCGAGCTCCCGCCGCAGACGGCGGCGCGGGAGGTGGCCGAGGAGACCGGGATCACCGGGCACGTGGTCGGTGAGCTCGGGACCATCGACTTCTGGTTCGTCGCGGAGGGCCGGCGGATCCACAAGACGGTCCACCACTTCCTCCTCGTCGCCGACGGCGGCGACCTCAGCGACGACGATGTCGAGGTCGAAGAGGTCGCGTGGGTCCCGCTCGGGGAGATCCCGGCCCGACTCGCGTACGCCGACGAGCGCGCCCTGCTCGAGCGCGTCCCAGGCCTTCTCGCGGACTCCGCGTGACCCAACGGGGCGCCCGACGCGCGCTCCCCCTCGCCGCGATCTGCCTCGCCGGGCTGTGCGGCGCGGTGGTCGCCGGCGGGCCGGCGGCGCGTGCGCAGTCCGCCGACGCGCCCCTCCCGGTCCAGGTCGCCGTCCAGGAGATCTCGCCGTACCTGGAGCCCGACGGCACGTTCGTGCTGCGAGCGCGGCTTGTCTCCGGCAGCAGCACGACCCTCGATCGGGTGCAGGTGAGAATCCGGGTGGACGACGCCGTCGGGTCCCGCTCCGAGCTCCAGCAGCTCGCGAGCGAGCCGCCGAGCGACGCCGACTTCCTCACCCTCGACGACGAGCTGGTGCCCGACGAGCTCAGCCCGGGCGACGTCGCGTCGCTCGACGTGGAGCTGCCGGCCGACACGCCCGAGCTGCGGCGGCTGTTCGGGTCGACCAACGGCGTGCACCCGGTCCGCATCGAGGTGCGCGCGCGCGACGGTGCCGGATCACGCACCAGGGTCGGCGTGGCCGACACCTTCCTGCCCTGGTGGCCGCACCCCACGGAGCGGACGCGGATCGCGTGGCTGTGGCCGCTCGTGGCGACCGACCACCGCGGCGCGGACGGCCGGTTCGTCGACGACTCCCTGGCCGAGGAGCTCGAGGACGGCCGGCTCGACACCCTGCTCAGCGTCGGCGCGGCGGCGAGCGGCACGACGCCGGTGACCTGGGTCCTCGATCCGATGCTTGCCGAGTCCGCCGCCACGATGTCGCGCGGTTACGTCGTACGCGGCCCGAAGGGCTCGATCGACGGCGCCGGACGGGACGCGGCGACCCGGTGGCTGGCGGCGGCACGGGCGGCCCTCGGCGACGTCCGCACCCGGACCCTGGCTCTGCCGTACGCCGATCCTGACGTCACAGCCCTCACGCGCGCCGGGCTCCGGGACGTCGTCGGCACCGCGGTGCGCACCGGACGGACCCTGCTGGTCGACCTCGGGCTGCCGCCCGGCGAGCCGGACCTCGCGTGGCCCCCTGAGGGCGCGGTCGACGTGCCGACCCTCGGCGTCCTCGCCAGCAACGGGGTCCGGCACGTACTCGTCGCCGACTCGAGCCTGGAGGCACCGGACGACGAGAGCAGCGCCACCGCGAGCGCGGCGAGTCCGTTGGTCGGCGCCACCGCGACGCCGCTGACAGCGGTCGCGGTGGACAGCGCGCTGTCGGACATCGTGGCCGATGGACCCGGTGCCGGCCGGACCGCCGAGGGCACCCGCCTCGCGCTGCAGCGCGTCGTCGCGGAGACCGCGTTCTTCACGCTGGAGCGACCGAGCATCTCGCGGGACCTGGTGGTCGCACCACCCCGGCTGTGGAACCCCGCGCGGCCCTACGCCGCGAGGCTGCTGGACCTGAGCGCGAGCGTGCCGTGGCTACGCCCGGACGTGGTGACGAATGTCGCCGGGCGGCCGCGTGACGACGTCGACCGCTTCCTGACGTTCACCGCCGCCGCTCGCGAGCGCGAGCTGCCCGGCGAGCTGCTGTCCGCGACCACCGTCGAGCGGGACCGGGTCGAGCGCTACCGGTCGATCCTCGTCCCCAGCAGCGGCGACACCGGGACCGGCTCGCTGCCGGACCGCCTGGAGCTCGCCCTGCTGCGCACGACGTCGTCGCGGTTCCGCGACCGGACCGGTGACGGACGCGACCTGCTCAACGGCGTACGCCGCGTACTGGACGCGCAGTTCGGCAAGGTGACGGTCGCGCGCGGCGGCCTGATCACGATGGGCGGCGACACGGCTCGGCTGCCCATCACGCTCGTCAACGACCTCGACGCCACGGTCCGCGTGCAGGTCCGCATCGACAGCCGCAACCGTCTCTCCCTGCCGGACGGCGAGGTGCGGACGGAAGTCGTGCCGCCCGGCCGCCGGCAGCTGCAGGTGTCCGCGCGGGCGCTCGTGCCGGGCGACTTCGTCATCACCGTGGCGCTCGCGACGCCGGACGGCCGCGCCCTGCCCGGTGAGCCGACGCCGCTGCGCGTCCGGTCCAGCGCCTACGGCAAGGTCGCGCTCGCCGTCACCGTCGGCGCGTTCGTGCTGCTGCTGCTCGGCTCGGCGACCAGGCTGGTACGTCGGCGGCGGGCCGCGGCGAAGGCCGTCGCGTGAGCCCCTCGCGCGGTCAGGCCTCCGGCGCCTCGCTCGGCGGCGCCTCCGGCGCCATAGCCCTCGGGACGCTCGCGTCGCGGCTCACCGGGTTCCTCCGCATCGTCGCGATGGCGGCCGCGCTGGGCCTCACCGGCGTCGCCGACGCCTACAACCTGGCGAACGTCACGCCGAACATCCTCTACGAGCTCCTGCTCGGCGGCGTGCTGACCAGCATCGTCGTGCCGCTGCTGGTCCGCGCCGAGCGTGAGGACGACGACGGCGGCGTCGCGTTCGCCCAGCTGTTCCTCACCCTCGTCGCCGTCTCGCTCGCGATCGCGGCGGTCATCGGCGTGCTCGCCGCCCCGCTGCTCGCCCGCCTCCTCGGCGCATCGACGCCGGCGGAGAGGGATCTGACCACCACGTTCCTGCGGTTCTTCCTGCCGCAGATCGCGTTCTACGGCGTCGGCGCGACGATCACGGCCATCCTCAACACGCGGAGGCGGTTCGGCGCGGCCGCCGTCGCCCCGGTGCTGAACAACCTGGTCGTGATCGTCACCGCAGTTGTCTTCATCCTCATCAGCGACGGACGGCCCACGGTCGAGGGGCTGACCGGCGCGCAGAGAGCCGTTCTCGGCATCGGCACGACCCTCGGCGTGGTCGTGATGACCGTCGCCCTGCTCCCCTCGCTGCGATCCACGGGCTTCCGGTGGCGGGCCCGGCTCGGGTGGCACCCGGCGCTGCGCCGCGCGGCCGGGCTCGCGGCGTGGGTGTTCGTCTACGTCGCCGCCAACCAGCTCGGGCTCTTCGTCATCGTCCGGTTGGCGAAGGCGGCAGGCGAGGGCGGCATCACCGCCTACCAGTACGCGTTCCTGCTCTTCCAGCTGCCGCACTCGCTCGTCACGGTGTCGGTGGTGACAGCCCTGGTGCCGCGGATGAGCCGGCACGCCGCCGACGGCGACCTCGACCAGCTTCGGGCGGACTTCTCCCGCGGCGTCCGCCTCATCGCCGCCGTGCTGATCCCCGCGGCGGTGGCATACCTCGTGCTCGCCCGGCCGATCGCAACCGTCGTGTTCAACCTCGGAAGATTCTCCAACAGCGACGCCGCGTTCGTCGGCGACGTGCTCGCCGCCTTCGCGTGCGGGCTGATGTCGTTCAGCGCCTTCCAGCTCCTCCTGCGCCTGTTCTACGTGCAGCAGGACAGTCGCACGCCGGCGCTCGTCAACATCGCGGCGAACACGGTCAACGTCGTCGTCGACGTCGGCGCCTTCCTCGTCCTCGACGGCCGAAGCCGGGTGGTCGGGCTCGCGGTGGGCCATGCCGTCGCCTACACCGTCGGCGCCCTGCTCCTCGCACGGCTCATGTCGCGGCGGATCGGCGGGCTCGACGGGTTCGTGGTGGTGCGCACCCTCGTCCGCGTCTCCGTCGCCGCCGGAATCGCCGCGATCGCGGCGTACGGCGTGGCCCAGCTCGTGCGCGGGACGCTCGGCCAGGGCCTGCTCGGCGCCGTCGTCGCGGTGGCATCGGCCGCGATCGTCGGCGGATCCTTCTACGTCACGTGCGCCCGTCGGATGGGGGTGCGGGAGGTGCAGACCGTGACCGACCAGGTCCGGGTTCGGCTGACGCGCTCGCACCGGGCGCGCGAGGCATGAGACAGTCCGGGCTGTCGGGCCGAAGCACACCCAGCGCCGTGCGGCGCGCAAGCGGAGGTACACCATGCCCGGCCTGCGGGGAGATCGTGGCGACATCGCCATCGGGTGGTTCACGAAGATCGTGATCGCCCTCGCGCTGCTCGGGATCGTCGGGTACGAAGCGACCTCGATCGGCGTCGCCCACGTGCAGACGCAGGACCTGGCGAAGGACGCCGCCCGCGAGGCCTCGCGCGAGTGGCAGCGCACCAAGGACGTGCAGCGGGCCTTCGACGCGGCGGAGGTCAGGATCGGGACGGCCGGCACGGTCGACCCGAACGAGTTCCACGTCAAGCCGGACGGGTCGGTGATGCTGACCGTCGAGCGCGAGGCGGACTCGCTGGTGCTGTACCGCTTCGGCGCGACGAAGAAGTGGACCGAGGTGCGGGAGACCGCCCAGACGAAGTGGATCGCCTGAACCTCACCCCCGCGCCAGAGTCCGGTGACAAACCGGTCGAAACCGCCCACCGGGATGGACGGGCCGAGTCCGGATCGTTACCTTTTGCCGACTGCTTGCGCTTGCAAGCAGCAACCCAGCATCGCTCCCGGCCGTAACGCCGAGCTCTGCCCCCGGTCGGGGCGCGCCATCCGACCACCGCATCCGGGGCAGGAGCGGGGGACCCACGGTCCCACGACGCGCGATCCGGCTCGAACGGGCGCCGTCTCGGGGTGAAGCTCGTCGGTCGCGCACGTCGCGACCGCCGGCCGGGCACCTTCCAGCCCGAACCCGACAGCTGACCTCGCAGGCGTGTGGGAAGGGATCCACCCTCGTGCCCCGTCGCGTTCTCGCGCTGCTCCTCGCCGTCCTCGTCTTCGTGCCCGTCGCCCTCGGCGTCGGTGTCAGCCCGGCAACTGCCGGCGGCTCCACCCCCTCCAGCCTCAGGCTCGCCGCATCGAGGACGTCGGTCCCGACCGGTGAGAGCGCCGTCCTGTACGCCTCCCTCACCGACGCCGAGCGCACGCTGCCGAACCAGCGGGTCGCGATCGAGGTCCGCCACGGCGACACGTGGGGCTACGTCGCAACCATCGTCACGAACGACCGCGGGCAGGCCTCCTACACCCGGCGCCCGACGGTCTCGGAGACCGTCCGCCTGCGCTGGCTGGGCACCGAGACCCACGCCGCGGCCACCTCGAACTACGTCACCGTCTCGGTCACGAGCCGTCCGGCCGCCGACCGGCTCATCGCCGAGGCCGCCCGGCACCGCGGCAAGCCGTACCGCTACGGCGCGACCGGCCCGAACGCGTTCGACTGCTCCGGGTTCACCGGCTACGTCTACCGGACCGCGCTCGGCCGGACGCTGCCGCGCACCTCCCGCGACCAGTACGCAGGCGCGCCGGTGAAGCTGGCCCGCGGCCAGGAGCGCCCCGGCGACCTGATCTTCACCTACGACTCGTCCGGCCGGATCTACCACGTCGGCCTGTACGCCGGGAACGGCTACATGTGGCACTCGCCGCAGAGCGGCGACGTCGTGAAGTACAGCCCGATCTTCAGCCGGTCCTACAAGGTCGGCCGCTACCTGTAGCGGCCGGGTCCGCGGCAGGGACGGCGCGTACCCGTCCAGGCACCGCTGACCTGCGGTCCCTCTCGTTCGGCCGTGCGGTCGAGACGCCGCCACCGCGCTCGTTAGAGTGAGCGGTCGCGGACCGGGCGGGAGGACAGCGTGAATGAGCGCACGGCCGCGGCCGCGGACCTGCTCCTAGCCGACCGCTACCGGCTTGTCCGAGCGGTGGCCCGGCACCCCGTCAGCACGCTGTGGCGGGGGGTCGACGAGGTCCTGGCCCGGCCCGTGGCGATCCGGACCCTTGACCGGCCCGGCATCGTCGACGGCGGCAAGCCCGCCTTCCTCTCCGCCGCCGTCGCCGCCGGGCAGCTCGGCCATCCCCGGATCGCGAGCATCTTCGACGCCGCCGAGGAGCTCGGCCTCGCCTACGTCGTGAGCGAGTGGGTCGACGGCGGGGCGCTGGCCGCGGTGCTGGTCGACGGCCCTCTCCCGTCGGGCCGCGCCACCACGGTGGTTGCTCAGGTGGCAGAGGCCCTGGCGCACGCGCACTCCCTCGGCGTGGCGCACGGCGACCTCGACGCGCACAACGTCCTGCTCTGTCCCGACGGCGCGACCAAGGTCACCGACTTCGGGGTCGGTCTGCTGCTTCGCGAGGCCGACGGACATCCACCGCTGCGCGGCCGTCCCGCCGGGTCCGCCGACGCGCCCAACGACGTCCGCGCCCTCGGCGCACTGCTCTACGTCTGCCTCACCGGCCGCTCAGCGTACGGCGCGGAGCCGGAGCTGCCGCTCGCGCCGTCACGGGACGGCCGCCTGCTCACCCCGCGGCAGGTACGGGCCGGCGTCTCGCGCGAGCTCGACGCCGTCGCGTCGCGGATACTGCTCCCGCGGGCGAAAGGCCCGGCGCCGATCGACACCGCAGCGGAGGTGCTCGCGGCGCTCGCACCGCTGCCGGGTGAGGGCCCCGGGACGCACCTGCCGTCGCCGGTCGAGGTCGGGTCGCGGCCGCCGCCCCGCCGGAAGTCGAGGTGGGTCAGCATCGGCGTGCCGGCGCTCGTCGTGATCGTGCTCGGTGCAGCCGCGCTCGCGCTGGGCTACAGCGTCGGCGAGCTGCCACGGCCACCCGGCGCCATCTCACCGCTCGAGGCGCCGGCTCGCGCCGTGCCGGACGACCCCGAGGCCGGCGGGGCGGCCGCGCGGGTCGCGGCGGTCAGCGCGTTCGACCCGCCGCCGGGCGACGGCCAGGAGCGCAACCAGACGGTCCCGCTCGCGACCGACGGTGACGCGTCGACCGCGTGGGAGACGGTGAAGTACCGGACCGCCGACTTCGGGCGGCTGAAGGACGGCGTCGGCCTCCTCTTCGACCTGGGGTCGCCGGTCCAGGTCCGCGCGGTGGAGCTGGCGTTCGCCGCGCGCGGGCTCGATGTCGAGCTGCGCGCGTCGGCCGTCCGCGGTGACACCGTCGACGACTACGCGGTGGTGGCGTCCAAGGACAGCGCCGACGAGCGAGAGACGCTGCGCCCCCCGGCCGCGACGCCGGCCGCGCGTTACTGGCTGGTGTGGGTCACTCGGCTGGTCGGGGCCGACGGGGGCCGGTTCCATGCCGGCATCGCGGAGGTCGCCTTCGGCCGCTGATCGGGAGTGCACCTCCGCCGGGGCACCGGGCATCCCCGATACGCTCGACGTCGATGTCCGACCTCCACGGCGAGCTCGACGACGCCGCCCTGATGGCCCGGCACCTCAGTGGTGACGGCGCCGCGTTCGGCGTTCTCGTCGCCCGGCACCGAGACCGAGCGTGGTCGGTCGCGTTGCGCACGACGGGAGACCCGACCGAGGCCTCCGACGCGGTCCAGGACGCGTTCCTCTCGGCGTACCGGTCCGCGGCGACCTTCCGCGCCGACGCGAAGTTCTCCACCTGGCTGCACCGCATCGTCGTCAACGCCTGTCTCGACCGGATGCGCCGAGCACGCGTCCGCGCGACCGTGCCGCTCGACGAGTCCGTCGCGGCCACCGCGGTCGACCCGTACGACGCGATCGCGGCGAGCGACCTCGCCGCCGACATCGGCGCGGCGCTGGCTCGGATCAGCGCGGACCAGCGGGTCGCCATCGTGCTCGTGGACGTGCACGGGATGGCCGTCGACGAGGTGGCCGAAGTCCTCGGCGTACCGGCCGGCACCGTCAAGTCGCGATGCCACCGCGGCCGGGCCGCGCTCGCCCTGCAGCTCGGCCACCTCCGCCCTGGCCGCGCGGTCGGCGGCGCCCCCGGCGCGGCGGGAACCCCCGGCGCGCCCGGCGCGTCCAAGGACTCGACCACCCCACCCGACCCGACCCCGAGCGAGACATGAGCGCGCTGAACCCGCACCCGGACCCGGAGGAGCTCGCGGCCGTCGCCGTGGGCGACCCGGACGTCGGCGTCGAGGTTCGGGCGCATGTCGGCGATTGCGCCGAGTGCGCGGCCGACGTCGCGGCGATCAACGGCGTGCTCCGGTCGCTCCGCGAGCTGCCGGAGCTGCGGATGCCGGTCGACGTCGTCACTGCCGTCGAGCGGGCGCTCGCCGACGAGCCGGCCGCGGTGGCGCCGGCGTCTCTGGCCGCAGCGCGCGCCCGCCGTGGACGCCTGATGCCGTTCGCCGCGGCCGCGTCGGCCGTCGGGTTGGCCGCCGTCCTCGGTACGACGGTCCTGCGCACCAACGACCAGCGGAGCACCGACGCCGGCGACGCGGCCACGGACTCGGTGGCCGGTGCGGAAGCGGCGCCCGGCCCGCGGATCCTCACCAGCGGCACCGACTACCGGGAGGCCGAGCTCGACTTCCAGGTCCGCGACGCGCTGACCGCGCCACCCGCGGCCGCGGCGCTCTCGGCGGAGGACTCGGCGGCCGGCCGCGGCGCCGGCACGGCCGACGCGCCGTTGGGCAGCACCGAGCAGTCCTCGGCCCGGACCGCGCCGGCCCTCACCCCCGAGCAGCTGCAGTCCTGCGTGGACGAACTCTCCGGCGCCCCCGGCTCGTCGCCCCTGCTGGTCGACTACGCGTCGTACGCCGGCCGGCCGGCGGTCGTCGTCGTCCTGCCCTTCCGCGAGGACACGGTCGACGTCTTCGTCGTCCGATCCGACTGCCGCGTCGGCAACGACGCGCTGATCTACTTCAAGCGGGTCCGCACGCCCTGAGTGGGCGGGGGTCACGCCGGCGGCGACGCCTTCGCCTTGGCCTTTGCCCGCCTCTGTGAGGGCGGCTGGGTCCAGTACCACGCGCCGAGGACCGCGGCGGCGTACGGCGGGCCGACCGTTCCGAGCGGGCCGAACACGCCGGCCGAGCCCTCCAGCCGGAACGCCAGCGCGGTGCTGAGCACGGCATAGAGCACCGCCAGCAGCCGCAGCGGCGTGCCCCGCGCCCCGCCGGCCGCGCGCTCTGCCGCGACCGCGCACACGATCCCGACACCGCATGGCACGAGCAGCGAGAACCAGCGCACCTCGACGTACTGCTGCCCGACGTAAGCCGCAGCGACAGCGACCACGTGGCACAACGCCCCGGCAGACGAGAGGGCGAAGAGGTCGAGCCGGCGACGGCGGGGCACCGACGTCGAGCGCCCGTCGCAGACGAGGCAGCCGACCGCCTCTCCCCGAGCGGCATCTGCCGAGCACCGCGGACGAGCGCATACCGGGCAGGCGTCGTGCGCGGGCCGCGCCGGGTGCGCGGCGCAACGGACGGCGTCGGCGTCGGCCGGCGGACCGAGGTCCGCGGCGACGGCGACTGCGCGGGGGTCTGGTGGCGGCACGAGGCGGATCCTCGCACGCGCCCGACGCCGACCCGATGGAATCACGCCTCGGTACGATCGGTTGGATCGATCGGCGACGGGACCTGCCCTCGCCGCGACGGAGGGCAACAGGCGTGAGCGGCACGACGCACGAGGTCATCGTCATCGGCTCCGGCCCGGCCGGGCTCACGGCCGCGCTGTACAGCGCCCGGGCGCAGCTGGCCCCCCTCGTCATCGAGGGCATCGCGGCCGGCGGTCAGCTCATGCTCACGACCGAGGTGGAGAACTTCCCGGGCTTCCCGACCGGGATCATGGGCCCCGAGCTCATGGACAACATGCGCAAGCAGGCCGAGCGGTTCGGCGCCGAGTTCCTCACCGACGACGTCAGCCGGGTCGACCTCACCGGGGACGTGAAGCGGATCTGGGTCGGCGACGTCGAGCACACCGCCAAGACCGTGATCATCTCGACCGGTGCCAAGGCCAACTGGCTGGGGCTGGCCAACGAGCAGCGGCTGATCGGGCGTGGTGCGTCGAGCTGCGCCACCTGCGACGGCTTCTTCTTCCGGGACCAGGACATCGCCGTCGTCGGCGGCGGCGACTCCGCTCTCGAGGAAGCGACGTTCCTGACCCGGTTCGCGCGGTCGGTCACCGTGATCCACCGACGGGAGGCGTTGCGCGCCAGCAAGATCATGCAGGAGCGGGCGTTCGCGAACGACAAGATCCGGTTCCGCTGGAACACGGCGGTCACCGACGTGCTCGGCACCGACGCCGTCGCCGGCCTGGTGCTGCGCGACACGGTCACGGATGAGGAGTCGACGCTCGACGTGACGGGTCTGTTCGTGGCAATCGGCCACACGCCGAACACGGACCTGTTCCTCGGCCAGGTCGAGCTCGACGACTCCGGCTACGTCAAGGTCGCGTCACCGAGCACCCGGACCAGCCTCGCCGGGGTCTTCGCCTGCGGCGACGTCGTCGACCACACCTACCGGCAGGCCATCACGGCCGCCGGCACCGGCTGCGCCGCCAGCCTGGACGCCGAGCGGTTCCTCGCCGCCGCCGAGGCCGCCGAGGCACAGGTCACCCACGCCTAGCGGGTCGTCGGGGTCGATCACGGGCTGACGAGGCCGGGGCGTCGTCAGCCGGGGCGTCGGCGCCGCCGGTGCGGCGCCGACCGGGACGGGCGTGGCGACGGCGTGCGCCGGTGCCTCCTCGGCACCGCGCAGCAGCGGGGCGACCGGGAAGCCGGCCGCCACGCCGGTCGGCTCGACCACCTCGGGCACGCCCAGCGGAGTCGGGCGGACGCTGGTTCCCTGGCCGGCCGGAGCCTGGAGCGTGGCCACCGGACGGGGCGGCTCCGCGGAGGCGCGGACAGTGCCCGCGCCGGCTGCCGCGGGGGCGGCTGCCTCGGGGTCGGGCGGCCGCGCCGGCTGGGGCGCCTGCGGCGCGCGGCGGGCGCGCTCGCGGTCGGCGCGACTCGGCGCGCCGTCGCGCAGCCAGTCGTTGAACCACAGCGCGACGACCGTGGGCACGAGCGGCAGGACGACCGTGAACAGGGTCGAGACGCCGAGGCCGACGGTCGGGCCGACCCGGTCGCCGTCCTCGAGACGTTCGCCGGTCACGGCGGCGATGACGAGGCCGAGCACGGACGACCACCCGGCGTACACCGCGATCCACGCCATCACGGCCAGCGGGTACCGCCCGAGCCTGCGCATGGCTCCCAGTGTAGGGAGGCGGACGCGGGTACTCTCGCCGGGAATCGGCACTCGCCGAGCGGCGTTGACGCGAGAGCGCGACCGCTCGGCGGCCGCGAGCACGACACGTCACCGGGACAGGAGAACCGCAGTGGGAGCCAGCACCAAGGTCGTCACCGACGCGACGTTCGCGACGGAGGTCCTGCAGAGCGACACCCCGGTGCTCGTCGACTTCTGGGCCGAGTGGTGCGGGCCGTGCAAGATGGTGGCCCCCGTGCTCGAGGAGATCGCCGCCGAGAACGTCGGCAAGCTCACCGTCGCCAAGGTCAACATCGACGAGAACCCCGAGGTCGCCCGGCAGTACCGGATCATGTCGATCCCGACGATGTCGGTCTTCTCCGGCGGCGAGGTCGTCAAGACGATCGTGGGCGCGAAGGCGAAGACGGCCCTGCTCAAGGACCTGGAGAGCTACCTCTAGCTCCGCACGGGTCGCTCAGGACGCCGCGCTCCGGTCGGTCCG
>Ga0183260_10000213_pt1 | contig 46269 bp, 41 predicted proteins | sample AntDrymUQ4972206_2_FD_129768 | JGI IMG/M metagenome (GOLD analysis project Ga0183260, IMG submission 129768) | Polar desert sand microbial communities from Dry Valleys, Antarctica - metaG UQ497 (22.06) (version 2) (version 2) | ecosystem: Environmental > Terrestrial > Soil > Desert | place... | reverse complement strand
CGTCGGGACGACAGGCGGTGTCCAACGCGCGATGGTCATCTGTATGCCTCCTTGGGCCGTCGGCCCACGAGCGCATCAGATCACAAATCGCATGACACCTATTCATAGAAAGAAGTGATCTTTCCCATCTATTGAACTGATCGGTGTTCTAGATAGCGACGAGATCACCTGGGCCTGCCCCTATGACTGGACCCCCGATGGAAAGTGGATAGCAGTGCTGGTGCGCCGGAAAGATCATACGGCTCAAATCGCGATGCTTTCGACTGAGAACGGTGCTCTGCGTGTCCTGAAGTCGACGGACTGGCGTGGGGTTTCGAATTTGGCTCTGTCCCCGGACGGCAGCCAGCTGGCTTTCGACATGAGCGATGGTGACGCGAGATCCCGGGACCTGTTCCTGTTGAGCACCAGTGCAGCGCGTGAGGTCCCTCTCGTTGCGTCCCGAAGCGATGAGACGCTGGTGGGTTGGTCAACAGACGGAAAACAGGTTCTCTTCTTGGGCAATCGCGCAGGAGCACCGGATCTCTGGTCTGTTGAGATCCACGACGGAAGCGCCAAGGGTGAGCCAGTGCTGCTCAAGCGCGATGCTGGCCGGTTCTGGCCGTTAGGTGTGACCGAGACGGGCGCACTGTATGGAGCGACGTTTTCACCTCCGTTTGGTGGACGATTGAAGCTCCTGTCGCTCGATCCTGCTATGACCGACCCCTCCTCTCCGCGGGTTCTCGATGAGTTCGTTGGGCCTGGCAATGACCTTCGCTGGTCGCACAGCGGGAGCATGCTGGCGGCGGCCTCCCAGTGGATAGGCACGCGGCCTCTGACGCCGCGGTACACCGAACTTCTCGCCCTCCGCCTGGTCGTGCGCGATCTCTCCGGCGTGGCGCGCGAGCTGCAGACCCCGCTCGAGTACATCAACAATCTCGAGTGGGCTCCCGACGACGAATCACTGCTCGTCGCAGGGGCTGATTTGCAGGGCAGGCGCGGGGTCTTCCGTGTCGATGTGAGCACCGGGACTACTACGGTCATTGTTCGCGTGGAACCGGATGAACAGGCCATCCTGGTTGCACCATTCCCGCAAACCGGAGACAACCTGTACTACCGTCGGATTCGTATTGCTGGCCAGACGGCGAAGCTCGTTGCCCACAACTTACGAACGGGTGAGGAGGTCGAAATCCTCCCCTACGGTCCGCGTGACCAGATCACCGTGCTCGGCGTGACTGACACCGCACTTCTGACCATCGAGAGCGACGCAGCAGGCATGGCAGAGGCCCTCGTGCTCTCGGACCTGCAGCGGCGGCATCGTGTCGAGTTGCTGCGGTTGAGCGCTCCCGATACTTTCGTGCAGTTCGGATATGCACCAAGTCAGCGTGCAGCGTGGGCCCGGAATCGGGAATCCATCTTCGTCATGAAGGGGCGCTCCTGCACGCCCGCGAGCGCATCCTGTTCGGATCAGGGAGAGCTCTGGCAGGTGCGTCTGGATGGGCAAGGGGCAGTCAGAATTGGAATGCGTCCGCAGGAGCTTCGCAGTGGGCGCGCTGTGGGGTGGGCGCCGGATACCGGGTCGCTGCTCCTCGCAACCAGTCCGGGTTCCAGGGCAGACGACTCAGGCGTCGAATTATGGGCTTGGCCCTGGACGGCAGCGCGTCCCGACTGGGTGCTCGGCTCGAGCCTGCCGATGGCGCGCAGGGGTTCAAGTTCAGCCCTGACACTCGCCATGTGGCGTACAACGTTCGCGACTCAGCACCCTCCGAGCCACTCCGGGTGGTGGTGCTCGAAAACTTCATGCCGGTAGCCGCCACGCCGGCCAGCAGGCGCTGACATCACCAAACAGCACGAGTGAACTGGCGGGTCCGGAGAATCGGCTCGTCGGTTCACTCCCATGGCTTGGATTAGCAGAGGCGGCACAACCAATGCTCCACTCGAACTTGCCCAATGAACACCGCGGCCGCTGCGTTCAGGGCTCGACAGATCCGGACAACGTCCTGCGGTTCAGGCGCCCGCCCAAGGTCTCTTGACGAAAACCGAACCGCCCCGTGACCCGGATCTGACAGACGGCAGGTAGCATCCACCAAGCTGGATAGCCATGATCCTCCTGCTCCTCATCGCCATCGTCGTTCCGCTGGGGCTGGACCTCTACATGCCGGTGCCGGACGAGAACCCCATGACCGCCGAGAGAGTGGAGCTGGGGCGGGGGCTGTTCTTCGACCGGAGGCTCTCGGTTGATGGCTCGATCTCCTGTGCGACGTGTCACCAGCCCGGACGAGGGTTCGCGGACCGTCGGCCGGTCGCCACCGGCGTGCACGGGAGACAGGGAAGACGGAACGCGCCGGCGCTCATCAACAGGGGCTACGGCCGCACCTTCTTCTGGGACGACCGCGTCCGCACACTCGAGGAACAGGTACTCAAGCCGATCGAGGATCCGGACGAGATGGGGGCCTCAATCGTCGATGTTGCGGCCAGAGTGAACCTCCAGGCCGAGGAGATCAGGCTGGCGCTGGCGAGCTTCATCCGATCCATCCTGTCGGGCAACTCCCGGTTCGATCGGTTCATCAACGGCGATCGAGGGGCCCTTACCCTGGATGAGCAGGCGGGGCTCCGCGTGTTCCGCGGGAAGGGGAACTGCATCGCCTGCCACGTCGGGCCCAACCTCACCGACGAGCGGCTTCACAACACCGGAGTGGCTTGGCGGAACGGCGCTCTTGCAGACACCGGGGGCGGAGGCGGTGATTTCAAGACACCGACCCTTCGGGAGATCGCGCGGACAGCTCCCTACATGCACGACGGCAGCGTGGCGACCCTGGAGGAGGTCGTCCATTTCTATGACCGCGGCGGCAGGCCCAATCCATCACTCGACCCGGAGATCCGGCCTCTGGGCCTGACGGCCGAAGAGAAGTCGCAGCTCGCGGCATTCCTGCGCTTCCTCAGCGGTGAGGTCCAGTACGGTGCCCCCAGAGGGACGGATCCCCGGCCGCTGGTGCGGGGTACTCCTGGCCCCCCGTCGCCCGCCGCGCAACGCTCCGGCCGGTGAGAGCCCATGGTGTTCGCGACGGGCTTCAGCCCGCAGTTGCCGATTACAATCGCCGGGTGCCTCCAAAGCTCAGTCTGCCAAAGAGCGGCTCCGTCACCCTGGACGTTCAGGGGCGCGACGTCAAGCTGACGAACCTCGATAAGCCGTTCTGGCCTGAACTGGGGATCACAAAGGGAGACCTGCTTCAGTACTACGCCGACATCTCTTCCGTGCTCCTGCCGCACATCCGCGACCGCGCGATGGTCATGAAGCGGTATCCGCACGGTGCACACGGTGAGTTCTTCTTCATGAAACGGGCCCCGGTCCCGCGGCCCGACTGGATCCGGACCTGCAGCATCGAGCACGAGTCCGGCAACATCATCGACTTTCCCGTCATAGACGACGTGCCGTCGCTGCTGTGGGTGATCAATCTCGGGTGCATCGACCTGAACCAGTGGTACGCGATGTGTGACGATGTGAACCGGCCGGATTACGTGCACTTCGACCTGGACCCCGGGCCGGGGGCCGAGTGGGACGGAGTGCTCCAGTGCGGCCGGATTGTGCGCGACGCACTGGAGACCCTGAAGATGCCGCCGCTCGTGAAGACCACGGGATCGCGCGGGCTGCACGTCTACGTGCCGATAGTGCGCGGCCCTCTCCAGAAGGAGGTCTGGACTTTTGCCAAGGCGCTGGCGATCGAGCTCGCCGGTCGCAACCCGGAAGTGATGACGGCTGAATACCGGGTTGCGAAGCGTCCGCACGGTCGCGTCCTCATCGACTACAACCAGAACGCCTGGGGAAGAACGCTGGCCTCAATCTACTCCGTGCGCCCGCGACCGCACGCGCCCGTGTCCACGCCGGTGAGATGGGACGAGGTTGACCAGGGCTGCCGGATAGAGGACTTCCGGCTGGACAACGTGCGCACGCGTATCCAGGAGGTTGGCGATTTGTGGAGGGGACTCGTCCAGAAGCGGGGCCGCGTGGACCTTTCGACCTACCTGGCCACGCTCAAGGTGCCGAAGCGCAGGGTCCGTCGGTAGCGCACGGTCCTGGCCGAACGGAGGGTCTGCGCCACCTGCCGGGAGGGCACGTGACGTGATCTGTACAGAGTTGGGACGCTCGGACGATTGTGCGGGAGTATGCTTGGCCCGCCGATGTCCATCCGCGGATCGACCCGGTCCCCCTATTTCGTGCTGGCGGTGTTCCTGGCCCTGGCGCTCGTGTCGGCTGCCACGCTGGGGTGGCTGGTCTGGCAGCTGCTGCAGCAGGAGGCGGAGGTAGAGCTCCAACGCCGGCACGAACGGCTGCAACAGGCTGCGGACCGTGCGGCAGCGAGCATGCAGCGCGCTCTGCTCGATCTCGAGGCGCTCGCGTCGCCTCGAGCCCGACCGGACCTGGAGGTTCCGCCCGGTGTGTCGCTCGTGCTGGTGGGGTCGAGCGGAATCGTCGTTCAACCGTCGGGCAGCGTGCCGTACCTGCCCGCTGCCACCAAGACTCACGGTGCGGCCCCACCGGGTGTTTTCGCAGAAGGAGAGCGCCTCGAGTTCGACGAGCAGAAGGCGAACCTGCGAGGCGCGCTGCGGATCTACTCGAGAGTCCTCCAGCGGGCCGACCCCGACCTCAGGGCCGCGGCCCTCGTGCGCATCGCCCGGGTGCACCGAAAGCTTGACGACGAGGCAGGGGCGCTCGGGGCCTACGATCGACTCGGCGGAATGTCCGGCGCGATGGTCGAGAGCCTGCCTGCCGGGCTGATCGCTCGAGTCGCGCGGGCTGGTATCCATGAACGGTCAGGTGCGTCGGATCGCCTGCAGGCAGAGGCGGCGGCGCTTCGGGACGATCTGCGGGCTGGGGCCTGGAGCCTCGACAGATCGGCATACGAGTTCTATCTGGCCGAAGCACACCGGTGGCTGGGAACGGCCCCCGTTGAAGATCCCGGGGCACGTGCGCGAGCGGAGGCGTTCGGCTGGATCTGGCGGAACAGGACCTCCCTGGAGCCATCCTCACGTCAGGTGCTCGTGCTGCAGGATGGACCGGTGTTCACCGCGTGGGGATCCGGGGACCTGGAATGGCGCGCCGTGCTTGGAGGCCCCGAGTATCTGAGCTGGTTGAGTGCCCAGTCGGTTCCGAGCGGCTTCATTCTCACCCTGACCGATCAGAACGGACGGACGCTCCTCGGGCCCTCGCCGCCGGTCCGGCAGGCGGCCGTTCGAACCGGACCGGCGGTCGGATTGCCCTGGACGCTCCACCTGTCACCCGCTCCGGGTCAGGACGACACCCCGTCAGCCTCGCGGCGGCAGCTCCTGCTGCTGGTGTTCGGCACCGTCGCGCTGATCATGGCTGCAGGCGGGTACTTCATCCTGCGGGCGGTCGCAGGGGAGTTGCGCGTGGCGCGGCTGCAGTCGGATTTCGTGGCAGCCGTGTCCCACGAGTTCCGGAGCCCACTCACTTCGATGTACCAGATCGCGCAGATGCTCGCAACGGATCGTTTCCCGTCCGATGTCGCCCGCCGGGGCTCGTACGAGGTGCTCGTGAGGGAAGCCGAGCGGCTGCGTGAGCTCGTCGAGGGGCTGCTGGACTTCGGCCGCTTCGATCGCGGCGCCGAGTTCAAGTTCGAAAGGATGAACGTCACGGAACTCGTCCAGCAGACCGTCTCGGACTTCGCGCAGCGCGTCGCCAGGGACGGCTATGCCGTAGAGGTTTCGGGTGCGACCGGCAGCGTGTACGTGGAGGCAGACCGGGAAGCACTCTCCCGCGCGCTGTGGAACCTTCTCGACAACGCCGCGAAGTATTCCATGGACTGCCGGACGATCTGGGTGGAGATGGAGAGCGACGCCACACGAAGCCGAGAAGGTCATGGGCCTCGAGCTCGGGGCCGACGACTACGTCACGAAGCCCTTCAGCCCGCGCGAGCTCCGCGCGCGCATCAAGGCGCACCTGCGTCGTGCGGCCGGCGAGGCGCAGGAGGTGTTCCGGTTCGGCGATGCCGAGGTGGACTTCGCGCGCGGGGAAGTCCGCCGGAACGGCAGGCCCATCGACGTGAGTGCGCTCGAGTTCAAGCTGCTGGGAGCGTTCGTCAGGAACCGTGGCCGGCTGCTCACGCGGGAGCAGCTGCTCGATGCTGCCAGAGGGCCGGGTGTCGCGCTCAACGACCGCGCTGTCGACAACCACATCGTCAGTCTCGGCGGAAGCTCGAGCCGGATCCGTCGAAACCAACGTATCTCCTGAACGTCCGCGGCCTGGGGTATCGCCTCGATGCGTGAAGCGTGCGTACGCCTGACACGGTGGGGGACACAATCTGTACATCTGCCCGGTACTTTGTCTGCACCCTCAGGAGGAGATGGCAGATGACATTCCGGCTCACGCACTTCTGGTGGCGTCATGACCGCCGCCGCCCTCGTCTCGGGGGCTCAGAGACATGCCCTGAGGCAGATCCGGATCCACCCGGACGGGAGCCGGATTATCTACGAGACGGGGGAGAATGCATTCGAGATCTGGACGCTCGAGAACTTCCTGACGGTAGGGACCACCGCAACGAAACGATAAGTGTACCCGTGGGCCGAAGCGGTGAGCTGGCGGCTACGCGGGGTCATCCTGAGGCGTGTGGCGCCCGGCGGGGCCGCCCCGCCCGCCGCGCAGGCGCCCCCACGTCACACGTGCTCTTGCGCCGAGGACGGGTGGGGCTGCCGGCCGACAGGACCCGCCGTTTCATCAACCCTGCAGGTCGAGTGCGGTCGGGAGACACCTGTGGAGTCGGACCGGGTCTGAACCCTGGTCTGACCGGGCCAGGCGGGCTCTGGAGAGCGCCCTCGAGAGGACGTATCATCACTCGAGCAACCGTTCGTCTTCCGAGGAGCTCGATGCACAGAACCGCCAAGTCCCTACTCCCGATTGTCCTCTCGCTTCTGCTGACCGTCCCGGCGGTGACATCCGCCCAGGCGCCACGCAATCGCCCCTTGCACCCGGGCGAGCAGTGGGTGCAGCTGTTCAACGGCAAGGACCTGACCGGCTGGGTCGAGGTCGGCAAGGAGAAGTGGACCGTCGAGGACGGCACGATTCACGGGCAGGGTGTCAGCGACGCGTACGGCTACCTGCGGACCGAGCAGAAGTACAAGAGCTTCTGGCTCTCTCTTCGCTTCAAGTGCGAGGCAGACGGCAACAGCGGCGTGTACTTCCACACGGACTTCACTCCCGGCACCGTGGATGTCTCGTCAGGGAAGCAGGTCGAAATCGACAGGACGCTGAACCACCATACCGGCGGTCTGTACGGCGACGGGCGCGGCTGGTTCGCGTGGCCCGCACCGGAGCACGAGCAGGTCATCCGCCCCACCGACTGGAACGACATGCTGATCAAAGTCGAGGGCAATCACACGGTGGTCATCCTGAATTCCATCGAGGTGCTCAACTTCACCGATCCCTCACCGAAGTCGTCCGACGGCTACATCGCCCTTCAGTTGCACTCCGGCGGGCTTGGCAACATGCGCTTCAAGGACATCATCCTCCGGGATCTGACCGTCCGCTGAGAGGAGACCAGACCATGACGCGCCGACACTGGCTCGCGAACCTGCTGGCGCTCACGGTAGCGCCCGTCCTTCCGTCCCTTACCGCCGGGGTTCCGCAGTCTCCCGAAGAGGGCTTCACATCGCTGTTCAACGGTGGGGACCTGAGCGGGTGGGTGTACGGCCGCCGTGGCGACCGCGAGAATCGGACGGGCAAAGGCTACCAGGTTGCGGACGGCGTGCTGTTCTCGACCAAGGGGGATGGCGGCAACCTGTACACGAAGGAGCAGTACGGCGATTTCGTCCTGCGCTTCGAATTCAGATTGACCGAGAATGCCAACAACGGGATTGGGATCCGCGCGCCGCTCGAGGGGGATGCCGCATATGCGGGCATGGAGATCCAGGTTCTGGACGACAGCGGTTCGGAGTATACGAAGCTGCAGCCGTTTCAGTACCACGGCTCCATCTACGGTGTCGTCCCGGCGAAGCGCGGATTCCAGAAGCCGGTCGGCGAGTGGAACGCTCAGGAGATTGCCGCGAGAGGAAGCCGGATCACCGTCACCCTCAACGGCACCGCCATCGTCGACGCCAACCTCGACGAGGTGAAGGACGAGGCCATCCTGGCAAAGCACCGCGATACGACGAGGCCGGAAGGATCCCGGGGGATTGCGAACACCCGCGGCCACATCGGCCTGCTCGGCCACGGCACCCGGGTGGAGTTCCGCAACCTGCGCATCAGGAAGTTGTAGCCTCGGCCGGAACCCTCTTCAGACTGCGCGGAGAATGCCGGCGGGCACGTGCTCGAAGACCTGCCCAAGGAAAATCCATGCGTGACCACCGGCGGCCGTCGGCTCGATCTCGGCGCCGGTGATCGCATGGACGAAGGTGCGCTCCGCAAGCTCCGGCGGCAGCAGGACCCGCGAGGTCTTCCAGTGCTCCCCTCCGAGCGGCACGGTGTGCCCGGCGTCGAGAAGCGGCGCGCAGAGCCGCGACCCGACGAAGAGCACGGCATGCCCCTCGTGCAGTCGCGCGAAAGCGACGGCGTCTCCAGGCACGGTGATTTCCGTCCCGAGCGGGAGGTATTGGCCGGACAGGAACAGCTCGGGATGCTCCCGGCGGACGCGAAGCCCCGCGGCGCTTATCAGCAGCTTGATCCGGCCGTCGCGCCAGCTCGTGACCAGCCCGGCCAGCCTCTCGACCCGCTCTCCGTGCGGCGCTGCAAGCAGGTCGTCGACTTCGGTCAGCAGCCGCTCCCGCAGGTCGAAATCGACGGGCCGGCGGTTGTCCGGATCCACCAGGCTCAGATCCCACAGCTCGGTACCCTGATAGAAGTCCGGAACGCCAGGGGACCCGAGCTTCATCACCGTCTGGGAGAGCGAGTTGAGCATCCCCAGTGTGGCAATTCGGCGCTGCAGCGGCAGCATGGCAGGAATGAAACGCGCCCCCCCGGCCCCGGTCAATACCTGCTCGATGAAGCGCTTCAGCGCGTCCTCGTATTCGGCATTCGGGGTGAGCCAGCTCGTATGCACTTTCGCCTCGCGCACGGCTTTGAGCATGTACGCCTGGAGCCGCTCCACGAAGGGCGCCGGCGCCTCGGTTACGTTCGGCTCACCTTCGGCGCCTGAGCCGAGCTCGAGCGGCCACGCGCCCACCAGCGCCTGGTAAAGACGGTACTCGTCGTTGCGATCGGGAGCCGGCTCGTTGTCGCTCATGCCGCGCGCCGTCCTGTTCGTCCGCATCCAGCGGGAAACCTCGCGGCCCCATTCGGTGGGTATCTCGGAGATTGCGTTCACGCGTCCCCGGACGTCCTCGCCGAGCTTCGTGTCGTGGGTTGCCGTCGTGAGCAGTTCGTACGGCCAGGCTCGAATCCGGTGACCGTTCACCGCATGGAACTCCTCGACGGTGCGGCCGAACCTGGCGGGATCTCCTCCTACTTCATTCACCGAGAGCAGGACGTTGTAACGGTAGAACGCCGTATCCTCCAGTCCCTTGGCCTGCACCGGGCCCGTGTACTGCTGCAGCTTCATCGCAAACCGCAGTCTCTCGCGGGCTTCATCGGGCGTGGCGGGAGGGTAGCCGTCCCGGCGGTCGTTCGCGATCGGCGTGGCTTCCACGTCGCGCGGCAGCATCACCTCAAGGAAGAAGTCGAACATCGAGGATTCCATCGCCGGGTTCCGGCGGCGCGCTCGGGCGATCGCCCGTTCGACGACCTTGCGGTCTTCGGGCGTCCATCCGCGCTCGTCCACATACGTGCGGTAGACCGGAAAGCAGGCGACGACCTCCACGAGGACGGCACGAACGCTGTCACGGGTGAAGTCACGCGACTTGCGGTTGCTCTCCGCAATCCGGTCGAGGATGTGGGTGAGCACGGTCAGCTCACTGACCATGGCTGTCTCGATGATCAACCGCTTGCTGCGGTAGAGCACCTCTTCGAACGGCTCCGCACTGCCCGTCAGCTTGGTGTAGGCGCGGCGCAGCACCCGGGCCTGACGCTGATCGATATAGATGCCGTTCAGATCGTTGAGGTAGTTGTAGCCGGTGGTGCCGTGAACGGCCCACCCCGGGGGAAGACGCTCCCCTCCGGACAGGATCTTCTCGGCAACGGCGTACAGCGGACGGTCCGGACGCCCCTCGCGGTCGGCCTCTCGTCTGGTGTTCCAGGCGCGCGCGGCAAGATCCTGCAGCATCAGGAAGTAGCGCGCCGGATCGAACAATCCGTCCGGGTGATCGAGCCGGATCCCCTGGATCCGCTCGTCGCGCAGCATCTCCTCGATCAGCCGATGGGTCTCCTCGAACACCTCCGGATCCTCGATGCGCAGCCCGGCAAGGGTGTTGATGTCGAAGAACCTGCGGTAGTTGATCTCGTGCGAAGCCGTGCGCCAGTAGGACAGCCGGTAAGCCTGTGCTTCGAGCAGTTCGTGCAGGGCATCGAAGCTCTCCGGGCGTCCCGGGTCGCCGTTCGTGCGAGCCACCGCCTCTTCGATCGCCTCCCGGATCGGCTGACATTCGGAAGCCAGCCGGGACAAGCGCCCGCGGGCCACCTCCTTCTCGCGTTGCCTCTCCGCCATCCGTGCTGGTTCGGACTCGGTGTACGGGGGCATGTTCTCCAGCGAAGCGATGATGCTGAGGAACTCATGGAGCTGGGGGTGGTCCCCGCCGAGCGCTTCATAGACGCGCCCGATGGCCGTGCGGTACACGCGGGGCGCCTGCCGCGGATTGATCGGCAGCGCGTGATCGAAATATCGCAGGACGAGGACGCCGTCCCGGAACTCGAGCTGCATCTCGCCGCGCTCGAGCACCTGGCCGTACTGGTCCCCCAGGATGGGCAGGAGCAGCTTCGCGTGGAGCTCCGCCTTGACGGGCGTCCAGTCCACGTCGAAGAACTTTGCCGACGGGGAGCTCGGGCCGTTTTCGAGCACCTCCATCCACCAGGCATTCGCCCCTGTGCCGATGCCCATGTGGTTCGGCACGAAATCAACGATGTGGGTGAGTCCGTGGGCGGCCACGGCCGCTACGAACTCCGCGTGTGCCGGAGCCCCGCCAGCCTCGGGATTGATCTCGTTATGGTTGCAGATGTCGTAGCCGTGCGTACTCCCGGGCGCTGCCGCGAAATACGGCGAGGTGTAGACGGTCCCGACACCGAGTCGAGCCAGATAGCCTGTGACGTCGCGGGCGGCGGTGAGCGGAAACCCCCCGTGAATCTGAAGGCGGTACGTGCTGACGGGCACGTGCCGCGGGCGCTCATGGTAGCTCATGCAAAGGTGAGGATAACAGCCCCCGGGCGGGAAAAGTGGAGAACGATGCGGCCAGGCTGCACGTCCTGCCGCGGGGTGGCCGCGTCAGCGGCAAATCGCGAGTCTTCCGTGGTCAGCACCAACAGCGGCGGCCGGGCGGGATCCACCTCCGGATCCAGGAGCGTGATCGGGCCTTCGCCCGTCAGCTGCGCGAGGATGACGAAGCGCTGCCCGTTGTGCTCCCGATGCAGCACGACAGCTCCCGGGCCGACGACGTCGGCCATCCCGGCCGTCGCCGAGTCAGCGCCAAGAACAGGATGCTCGCGCCGCAGGCGGAGCAGTTCCCTGTACAGAGCGAGTGTATGGGCGTGCGCTCCGGCGTTACGTTCGTCCCATTTCAGTTTGCTCCGTTCGAACGTGGAGGCGGCCTGCGGATCAGGGATGCGCTCCCGCGCGGCGGGATGCGCGAACTCCGGGAAGGCCTTGAACTCGCGCCGTCGCCCTTCGGTAACCAGGCGCCCCAGATCCGGCTCCAGATCGGTGAAGTACAGAAACGGCGTGCTCGCCGCCCACTCCTGCCCCATGAAGAGCAGCGGCGTCATCGGCGCGGTGAGCAGCAGTGCGCTCGCGGCGCGCCACGCCGCAGCGTCGATACTGTGATGCAGGCGATCGCCGGTTGCCCGGTTGCCCACCTGGTCATGGTTCTGCAGACAGACGACGAACCGGTGCATGGGTATACCCGAGGCATCGGTCCCCCGCGCCTCGTCCATGTTGCGCGAATACTCTCCGGAGTAGAGCCAGCCCTGGCGGATGGTCCGCACGAGCTCGTCAGCCGTTCCTTCGAAGTCCTGAAAGTAGCCGTGTGCGTCCCCGGCGATCATGCGCCGGACGACGTGGTGGAAGTCGTCGGCCCAGAGGCCGTCCAGGCCCCATCCGTCGCGCTCGGAAGGTTCCACGAGATCGGCGAGATTGCGATGATCCTCGCCGTAGATGGCGACAGGCCAGTCGGCCGCCGCACGCACGGCCCGGACGAGATCTGCTACCAGGTGAACCGGGCTGGTGTCGATGAGCGCATGCGTTGCGTCGAGCCGGAGACCGTCCAGCCGGTACTCACGCACCCAGTGCTCGGCGTTGTCGATGATGAACGCGCGCACCAGGTCACGCCCCTCCGCATCGAGGTTCACGGCGCATCCCCAGGGTGTCTGATGCCCGTCGGTCAGATACTGGGGGTTCATCTGGGGGAGGTAGGCGCCTTCGGGCCCGAGATGGTTGTAGACCACGTCCAGGACCACTGCCATGCCCAGCCCGTGAGCCGCATCGACGAAGGCCCGCAGGTCGTCGGGCCTGCCGTACGCGCGGCTCGGGGCGTAGAGGCAGACGCCGTCATATCCCCAGTTGCGCATGCCGGCGAAATCAGCCACCGGCATCAGTTCCACCACCGTGATTCCGAGATCGCGCAGGTCGGCGAGGCGCGTGCGCGCGGCCGCGAAAGTGCCCTCGGGGGTGAATGTCCCGACGTGCAGCTCGTAGATCACGCGCCGCGCGACGTCCACGGTGTCCCATCGTTCGTGACGCCACCGGTAGGCATCGGCATCGACGATCTCCGAGGGACCGTGCACACCCTCCGGCTGGAACCGGGACGCCGGGTCCGGTCTTGGATCCGTGCCGTCGCGCCTGAGCATGTAGGTGTCGCTGGCCCCCGCCCCGGCCACGAAGAACTCGAAGGTGCCGTCGTTCTGGCGCAGCGGGTGGTGTGTGCCGGGCGAGGCGCCCGAGAGGATCTCCAGCTCGAGCGTTCGTGCGCCCGGAGCGCCGACCCGGAAACGGACGCCGTTCCCTTCGGGGAACGCCCCGAACCGGCGGCCTGCCGCCGATTCAGGATCCTGCACGGGGTTGAATGGAGCCGACCGGAATGCGTTTGGTTTCAATGTGTCACTGCACAGCGGCGGCGGCAGGCCCTAGGCTGTGTCGAGAATGTCGAGAATGCCCTTGATCGGTATGCGAACCCAATCCGGGCGGTTGTTCAGCTCGTAGTTCAATTCGTAGAGTGCCTTGTCCAGCACGAACAGCCGGAGCAGCGTGTCCCGCTGGGACGGCTCGGCCGGAATGAACATGGCGCTCCCTGCCGCGTGGAAGTATCCCTTCAGGAACGCGACACACGCCCATGTCTGCCAGAGTCGTGCCCACGGCTCCATGTGGGCGAACTGATCGGGCCGGGCCATGGTGTGGGTGAACAGCCCCGCGTAGGCGGCGTAGCTGAAGGACCGGAGCATCCCGGCGACGTCCTTCAAGGGGGACTGCTTCTCCCGCCGCTGCGCGATGGGTCTCGCCGGCTCCCCCTCGAAGTCGAGAATGTAGAAGTCCCCTTCGGCCCAGAGCACCTGTCCGAGATGGTAGTCGCCGTGCACCCGGATCTTCGAGACGTTGAACTCGAGTGCCGGGGCATGGCGGATGTGATCCATCAGGCGCTCCCGTGCCTCGAGCAGCGCGCGGGCCTGCTCCTCGAGATCTTCGGGGAGCGGCCGTGCCGCGCCCAATTCCAGAGCAGACTGAAGCGTGTCGAGCGCCCGGTGCGCGTGGGCGGCGGCATCGGTGGTTACGGCACTCAGGTCCTCCTTCGTGAAGGTTTCCGGTGCGAATGCCGGTTGACTCGAATCACTGGCGAGCGCGAGGTGTACTTCCCCAGTACGCCGGCCGAGCATCTGGGCCGGACCGAAGTACCCGCTCATGACGTCCTCGATGGCCCTGGATGGTTCCGCCTCCAGCATCTCTGCAAACGTGACCGGCTGAGGTCCGTCCGGAAGCTGTCGTGCCCCCGCAAGCTCGTAGAACCGGCTGAGCACGTCGGTGGCGTGCGCCCAGCCATCGGCCTGACTTTCCACGAACCCCTGCATCATCCCGAGCGTCACCGGCTGTTCTGCCGGAATGCGGTATTCGAATGCGCCTGCTACGGGGGGGACCCGCGGGAACTGGATGCGCTCGGTGAGCTGTCGTCCGATCTCGTAATCCGGGTTGACCCCTGGCTGCAGCCTGCGGAAGAGCTTCAGGATCAGGCGGCGGTTGTAGAGCAAGGAGGTATTACTCTGCTCTGCCGAGAAGCGGGACGGCCGCAGTTCATCCGTACCGCGGGCCTCCTGGAACGAGGCGGTCGTCTCGGCCTGAACCAGGCCGCGCCGCATCTGGATCTCCTCGGATCCTTTCAAGGCTTCCAGCAATGTGCGGGCGAACTGGTCGTCGAGCCACGCATCGAACAGGACCCCCTTCCGGGCTCCGGTCACACGCGCGAGCACGGCATGCGCCGAGCGTTCTTCCACGCTTCCCGCGTCGGCAGACTGGCAGATCGTCAGGGGCAGGAAGTAGGTGTCCCGCTCTCCCTCCTCGTACTGCACCTCGACAACCGTCAGGAACATCGGCTGGGGCCCGCGGCGGAGCGTGCCCCAATCAATGAAGCGCGCGGACCGCACGGTGCGTGCTTTCGCGCCGAACCAGCGCTGGCGCTGCAGGAACCCGACCAGCAGGTCACGTTCGATGAGCGTGCGGACGTTCCCGTCGAGCAGCGTGTCCCAGACTGCGCCTACCAGCAGGGCAGGGGCTTCGCCGACGGGCCTGGCGGTCTCCTGCGGAAGCCGTGCGCTGAATGGGGAGGGTGCCTGCTGGAGCCTGAACCAGTAGAAGGCATACCCGGGAAGCGTCAGGAAATAGGGGAGCTCCCCGATCGGGGGGAAATCCGTGAGCCCGAGGAGCTCGACCGGGGTCATCCCCTTGTATTTCGAAAGGTCGAGTTCGACCGGCTGCACGGACCGCGACAGGTTCGCGACGCACAGGATCATCTCGTCCTCGTAGCGCCGCAGGTAGGCCAGCACGTGACGATTCTCCGCCCGGAAGAACTCGATGCTGCCCCGACCGAAGACCTTGAACTGCTTGCGCAGGCCAATCATGCGCTTCATCCAGTTCAGAAGCGAGAACGGCGAGCGTTCCTGCGCCTCGACGTTGATGGCCTGATAGCCGTACACGGCGTCCATGATCGGCGGGGCGAACAGCCGTGCGGGATCGGCCCGGGAGAAACCGGCGTTGCGATCGCCGGTCCACTGCATCGGCGTGCGCACGCCGTTCCGGTCACCGAGATAGATGTTGTCCCCCATCCCGATCTCGTCGCCGTAGTAGATGATTGGCGTACCCGGCATCGAGAACAACAGGCTGTTGAGCAGCTCGATCCTGGGACGGCTGTTCTCCATCAGCGGCGCGAGCCGGCGCCGGATGCCGACGTTGATCCGCATCTGCGGATCGGCGGCGTACGCCTGATACATGTAGTCACGTTCCTCGTCGGTCACCATCTCGAGCGTGAGCTCGTCGTGGTTGCGGAGGAACATCGCCCACTGGCAGTTTTCCGGGATGTCCGGCGTCTGGCGCAGGATTTCGACGATCGGGTGGCGATCCTCCTGCCGCACGGCCATGAACATCCGGGGCATGAGCGGGAAGTGGAAGGCCATCTGGCACTCGTCGCCATCGCCGAAGTAGGGGCGCACGTCGGCGGGCCACTGATTCGCTTCAGCGAGCAGCATCCCTTCCGGGAATCGCCCCTCGAGCGCCTTTCGGATTTTCTTCAGAACAGCGTGCGTCTCTTCGAGGTTCTCGCAGATCGTCCCCTCCCGCTCGATGAGGTACGGCACCGCGTCGAGACGCATCCCGTCGACCCCGCGCTCCATCCAGAACTCCATCACGCGTGTCACCGCGCCGAGGACCTCCGGGTTGTCGAAATTCAGGTCCGGCTGGTGGTGGAAGAACCGGTGCCAGTAGTACGCCTTGGCCGTGTCGTCCCAGCTCCAGTTGGACGTCTCGGTGTCCGTGAAGATGATCCGCACCCCCTCGTACTTCCGGTTCGTCTCGCTCCAGACGTAGAACTCTCTCTCGGGCGTGCCGGGCGCCGCCCGGCGCGCCGTCTGAAACCACGGGTGCTGGTCGGACGTGTGGTTGATGACGAGCTCCGAGATGACGCGGATGCCCCGCTTGTGCGCCTCGGCCACGAAGCGGTCGAAATCCTCCAGCGTGCCGTAGCTCGGATGGATGTTCTCGTAGTCGGCAATATCGTACCCGTCGTCACGCAGGGGCGAGGGGTAGAAGGGGAGGAGCCAGAGCGCGTTGATCCCGAGGCTCTGCAGGTAGTCGAGCTTTTCGGTGAGCCCCGCGAAGTCGCCGATACCGTCGTTCGAGCTGTCGAAAAAGGCGCGGACGTGCACCTGATAAATGACGGCGTCCTTGTACCAGAGTGGGTCCTTGGTGACGGTGGTGTGCATCTCACTCATGCTCTGTTTTCAGCTCCGCGCTTCCTGCTTCCGGCTTCCAGTTTCCTGCTGCCGGCTTCCCGCTGCCGGCTTCCCGCTGCCGGCTTCCTGCTTCCTGCTTCCTGCTCCTGCTGACCACTTCCTGCTGTGCACTGCCCGCGGCCTGCTCCCCGCGCCAAGCGCCCCGCTTGCACGCCACATTAACAGTTGCTACTCGGGCCTCGGGGATTGGGAGTTGGACGTTGGGACTTGGGAATTTTTGGAAGTTGGGAATTGGGAATTGGAGGTTGGGAATTGGGAGTTGGCAGTTGGCAGTTGTGAGTTGACCATGTGAACTCATCCCTGAAGCGGCAGCGGGGAATCGTCCTGCGGCGGGAGCGGCGGCAGCTGGACGTGAAGCACGTGAGCCACGCGCGCCTGCGGATCCAGCCGGACGTAGTTCCACTCTCCCCGCCAGTAGTAGCGCTCGTTCGCCAGAAGGTCGAGCACCTGCAGCCCGCCGTCGATCGGCAGCGCCCAGGCGGTGAGCGGCAGTTGCACGAAGCCGTGCTGCATGTGATGGGGATCGAGGTTCACGATCACCAGGATGAGGTCGGACCCGTCGGGCGATCGTTTGCTGTAGCAGAGAATCTTGGGGTTGTCGGTCTGGTGGAAGCGCAGGCCGCGGTCCCGGTGGAGCGCCGGGTGATCGCGCCTGATCATGTTCATCCGCCGGATCAACTCCGCCAGGCTGTGCGGCTGGTCGAAGTTCCGCACGCGGATCTGGTATTTCTCCGAATCCAGGTACTCCTCGCTCCCGGGCTTCACCGGCACGTGCTCACAGAGCTCGTACCCGCTGTAGATCCCGTAGCTTGCCCCCAGGGTGGAGGCCAGAATGAGGCGAATCTGGAACGCCGGCCGCCCGCCGTGCTGCAGGTACTCGTGCAGGATGTCCGGCGTGTTCGCGAACAGGTTCGGCCGCATGTACTCGCGGACGTCAGTCCTGGTCAGCTCGGTGAAGTACTCGGTGATCTCGTCTTTCGCGGTTCGCCACGTGAAATACGTGTATGACTGCGAGAAGCCGGACTTGGCGAGGTAGCGCATCACTTTCGGACGGGTGAACGCCTCCGACAGAAACATCGTTTCGGGATGCGCCTTCTTGATCTCCCCGAGCGCCCACTCCCAGAACCGGAAGGGCTTGGTGTGCGGATTGTCCACCCGGAAGATCTTCACGCCGTGCCCGATCCAGAACTCGATGATCCGTTTGAGCTCCTGCCAGAGCGCCTGCCATTCCGGCGACTCGAAATTCATCGGGTAGATGTCCTGGTACTTCTTCGGCGGGTTCTCGGCGTACTTGATCGTGCCGTCGGGCCGCTGGCGGAACCATTCGGGGTGCTGGCGGACGTAGGGGTGATCGGGAGACGCCTGGTACGCAAGGTCCAGCGCCACCTCGAGACCCTGACGGCGCGCCGCTTCCATGAAGCGATCGAAGTCCTCGATCGTTCCAAGTCCGGGTTCCACGGCATCGTGCCCGCCGGCCTCCCCCCCGATCGCCCACGGGCTCCCCACATCGTCCGGCCCGGGATCGAGAGTGTTGTTCCGGCCCTTTCGAAAGCTCCGGCCGATGGGATGGATGGGCGGAAGGTAGAGCACGTCGAAACCCATCGCCGCGATGTACGGGAGCCGATCGGCCGCTTCCTCGAACGTGGCGCTGCGGTTTGGATCCGGGCCGGCCGAGCGCGGAAACATCTCGTACCACGCGCCAAAGCGAGCGCGTTCGGGCTCGACCATCACCTGCAGCACGCGCTCATACCGGGTGGCGCGCGAGCGGTCGGCGTGCCGCGCCATCAGGGTTTCCAGCGATTCGGTCAGCGCCTGCGCCACGCGCTGGGCCTGCGGGAGCGTGTCGTCCCCCAGCACACCAGCCGTTGCTCCGATGCGCCGGCTGTCGTCCGGGGCATCGCCCCTCGCGCGCTCTGCGGCCTCGCGAAGGAGTGCGGCCCCTTCGAGCAGCTCGCTCTTCACCTCCTGCCCTGCACCGACCTTTTTCGAGACCTCGTGGCGCCAGCTGCCGAAGCGGTCTATCCACGCCTCGGCGGTGTATTCGTACCCGCCGAGTGCATCCACGACGAACCGGGCCTGCCAGCGGTCGTTGCCGAGCGCCTGCATCGGCACCTCTGTCCACCCGGGCGCTCCCGCCTGCCGGTACAGCAGCGACGCCGCGAGCGTGTCGTGTCCGTCGGTGAAGACGTCAGCCGATACGACCACCTCTTCGCCCGGCGTCCGCTTGATTGGAAACCGCCCCGCATCGACTTCAGGGTGCACCCGTTCGACGACGGCACGGCGCAGCAGTTGAGGGTCGAGGCCAGGGGAGGCCGGTGTGCTCTGTACGGCCGGTGCGGTCTTCTTCACCGGGGGTCTTCTTTTCTCAGTCGTCTTCGCCATTGTGGTTCACGTCGAAGTTGGAGGTCAGTACACGCCCATCGGGCCCCAGTCGGCCGTCCGGCGGAGGTCTTCCTTGCGGCCGCTCAACCGGAGGACCGCCATCGAATGTCCCCGAAGCTCGTACCGGTCGCCGGCGCGCAGGCGCCTGGCGGGAAGCCACGGGTCAGCAGTGTCCAGGAGAGTTTCCCATCGTTCGTCGGCAGTGGTGGCGGGGAGCACGAACGGGATCGCGTCACGGGCAGCATTGAACAGCAGCAGCAGCGTGTCGCCTGTGACCCGCTCACCTCGTTCGTCCACCTCGTCGATGGCGTTCCCGTTCAGCCGCACACCGATGCGTCCCACGTCGGGCGAGTTCCACGCGGCGTCCGTCATCTCATGACCGGAGGGTGCAAGCCAGGCGATGTCCTGCACCTCCGCCCCGCGAATGCGCCGGCCTTGGAGGAACTTCCGGCGCCGCAGCACCGCATGCTCCTTCCGGATCCTGATCACCCGCCGGGTGAAGTCGAGAAAATCCCGTTCAGCAGGTGGCAGGTCCCAGTCGGTCCAGCTGATTTCATTATCCTGGCAGTATGCGTTGTTGTTGCCGTGCTGGGTGCGCCCCATCTCGTCACCGCCGCTGATCATCGGGGCGCCGATTGAGAGCAGCAGCGTCGCCATCACATTCCGGCGCTGGCGTTCGCGCAGCTCCAGAATCCGCCGGTCGGATGTCAGGCCTTCGACACCACAGTTCCAGCTGATGTTGTGGTTCTCTCCGTCGGCGTTCCCTTCCCCGTTGGCCTCGTTGTGCTTCTGCCCGTAGCTGACGAGGTCCGCAAGGGTGAACCCATCGTGTGCCGTGACGAAGTTGATGCTGGCGTAGGGCCGGCGTCCGCTCTGTTCGTACAGGTCGCTGCTGCCCGACAGCCGGGTCGCGAGTTCCGAGAGCACGTTGTCATCGCCACGCCAGAAGCGGCGCACCGTGTCACGGTACTTGCCGTTCCACTCCGTCCACTTCGTCGGGAAGTTGCCGACCTGATAGCCCCCCTCACCCAGATCCCACGGCTCGGCAATCAGCTTGACCTGCGACAACACTGGATCCTGATGGATGATGTCGAAGAAGGCCCCAAGCTTGTCGACGGCATGCAACTCACGAGCCAGTGCGCTTGCAAGGTCGAAGCGAAAGCCGTCGACGTGCATCTCCAGCACCCAGTATCGCAAGCTGTCCATGATCAGCTGCAGCACGCGCGGGCTGCGCATGTTGAGCGTGTTGCCGCACCCGGTGAAGTCCTGATAGAAGCGGGCGTCATGGGGCTGCAGGCGATAGTACGAGGTGTTGTCGATCCCGCGCAGCGAGAGCGTGGGCCCGAGGTGATTCCCTTCCGCCGTGTGGTTGTAGACGACGTCGAGAATGACTTCGAGGCCTGCAGCGTGCAGGGCACGGACCATCATCTTGAACTCGCGCACGCTCTCGAGCGGGGTGCCGGCCGTCGTGTAGCGCAGAGCCGGCGCGAAGTACGACAGGGTGTTGTAGCCCCAGTAGTTCTTCAGGCCTTTCTGCACCAGGTGCCATTCGTCCGTATGATGGTGGACGGGCATCAGCTCCACGGCTGTGACGCCGAGCGAGATGAGGTGGCGGATGGCCGGTTCGGTGGCGAGTCCGAGGTACGTGCCCCGGAGCCCCTCGGGAACGTTCCCGTTGAGTTTGGTGTACCCCTTCGGATGCAACTCGTAGATGATGGTTTCGTGCCACGGGATGCGCAGCGGCCGGTCGTCCCCCCAGGTGAACGCCGTGTCGGCCACGGCGGCCAGCGGCGCGTACGGGGCGCTGTCACGGGTATCGAATCCCAGGTCGTCTTCTCCCGGGCGGAAGCCGAACAGCGAGTCATCCCACCGGACCATCCGGCCGATCACCTTCGCGTACGGATCCAGGACGAGCTTGTGGGGATTGAAGCGATGCCCCGCCTGCGGCGCGAACGGACCGTGCACGCGGTAGCCGTACAGCTGGCCGGGGTGGACATCCGGGAGATAGCCGTGCCACACCATGTCCGTCTGCTCCGCCAGCGCGATGGTCACCGATTCCACTTCGGCATCGACGGAGTCGAACAGGCACAGCTCGACGCGGGTAGCGTGTTCGGAAAAAATGGCGAAATTGACGCCCACGCCGTCCCATGTGGCACCAAGCGGATACGGAGCGCCAGGCCAGACTCGCATATGTGTCGTCGGCACAGCAGACCTTCGTACCACGTTGCAGCGGCGGATGGCAAACCCCGGCCGTCAGCCGACGGCGTGTCTCCGGCATGAGCGTGAGGCCGCCGCGCGACCCCGTGGCCCTCGAGGCGCTCCGCCGCTGGGCGGTGCTCCTCGACAGCGCGTTCCGGATTCCGGGCACGCGCATCCGATTCGGCCTGGATCCGATTCTGGGATTGATCCCTGGACTCGGCGACATGACGGCGCCGGTCTTTGCGGGAGTGATCCTGCTGCAGGCCATCCACATGCGGCTGCCGATGATCGTGCAGCTCCGGATGATCCTGAATGCGGGCTTCGACATGCTGATCGGGCTGGTGCCCATCCTCGGGAACATTGCCGACATCGGCTGGAAAGCCAACATGCGGAACCTGGCACTGCTCGAGCGGCACGCGCGTCCGGGCGAACCGGCGCGCAGAGGTGACTATGTCTTCGTTTTCGTCTGCCTGGGCATCCTTGGAGTCATTGCGATCACCCCGGTGATCCTGCTCGTGTGGCTGCTGACCCGCTTCAGCCTCGTCTGAGCACACGCGAACCTCCGGCTCGCCTCTCCCGAGCTACTCCCCCAGGAGTTCCCCCACTGTCTGAAGACCTTCCACGCGGTCACAGATCGCCTTCAGCGTGGTCATCATCGGCACCGCCAGAATCGTCCCCCACACACCCCAGACCCACGTCCAGAAGAGCAGGCCGATGAAGATGGCGACCGCATTCATCTGTGCGGCACGGCTCATCATGGCCGGACGCAGGATCCAGCCCTCGAGGCTGGTGATGGTCATCGCCACTCCACAGACATAGGTGGTGGTGAGCAGATCGTCGAACTGAATGAAGGTGACGATGCCCAGGCCGCCGGTCACCAGGAAGGGCCCCAGGTACGGGATGGAGTTGAAGAGGCCGGACAACAGCGCCCAGAGCACGAAGTTCTCGACACCAAAGAGCCAGAGCGCAATGCCGGTCCCTACCGCAACCAGGACGTTGGTCAGCACCTGTACGCGCAGGAAGCTGCTGATTTGACGGTTGATCTCGTCCATGATCTGCACGCTGATTTTCTTCTTCGTGAGCGTCGGGCCCGCGATGGAGACCAGCTTGCGTTTGAAGAGATCACCGGTGAGCAGAAGGAAGAACACGAGGAAGATCATTATCGTGAGCTGGCCTGCCAGCGCGACGAGCCCCCTGCCCCCCACCCACAGGTAGTCGCTCGCCGCGAACGCGGGCTGAACGACCTGCACGCGCTGAACGCCCCGACGGGTCGGCGTGGGTTCTGTCGCTTCTTCGGCCGCTTCCTCTATCTGGCGCGCCGCCGCCTGCACCTTCTTGAGGGCGCCCTCTCCCTCCTGCCGCCGCGACTCCAGCCGCGAGACCAGGCGGCGGGCGGCGATCGGCACGTTCTCGATGATTTCCATCGCTTCGTCGGCGAGGGTGTAGACCCCCAGCCCGATGACCCCGCACAGCAGTCCAAGGACCAGGAACGCCCCCACCGCGCGCGGAATGCCCCTCTTCTCCATGGAGGTGACCGGGGGCGCCAACACGTAGCTGAGCAGGATGCCCACGACGACCGGGACGAGGACGGGCTGGGCGTACTGCAGCATGAGGATGCCGGCGAGCACCGCCAGCACCGTCAGCGCAATGCTGCGGACATCGACGGGCACCCGGACGACCGGGGTGTCCGACTCCGGGTCTCCCCCCTTCGCGGCAGGCGTTGCCGGCGCCGTGAGCGTCGGGGGGGGCGGCGGACTGTCGTTTGCTGGGGAACCTGCCTTTGGTTCTGGCGGCTCGGTCATGTCCGCCGTCTGGGGCTCTGCCATCTCACCTCGGAGGGATCTTACTGCCTGGGCGGATCCCGTCAGAGAACGAGCATGGCATCGCCGTAACTGTAGAACCGGTACCGGAGTGCAATCGCCTCCCCGTACGCCGCCAGTGCACGCTCACGGCCGGCGAAGGCGCAGACGAGCATCAGCAGCGACGAGCGGGGAAGATGGAAGTTCGTCATCAGCCCGCCAATCACACGGAACCGGAAGCCTGGATAGATGAAAGTCGTCGCCTCGGCACGCCCGGCCCTGATGCGTCCGCCGCCGCGCACTGCTGCATCTTCCAGCGCCCTTGTGGTCGTCGTGCCAACCGCGATGACCCGCCTTCCGGCGTCCAGGGCCGCGTTCACGAGATCGGCCGCGTCGCTGCCGATCTCGTAGCTTTCTGGATCCACGGTGTGCTCCTCGACCACATCTGTGCGGACCGGCTTGAACGTGCCGTACCCCACGTGGAGGGTGATTGCCGCCGTGTGAATCCCCCGGGCCTCGAGAGCTTCGAGGATGGCTGGCGTGAAGTGCAGTCCGGCGGTCGGCGCCGCCACCGAACCGCGCGCTGATGCGAAGACGGTCTGATAGCGCTCACGGTCCTCGGGCGTGTCGCCGCGCCTGATATACGGCGGCAGCGGGATATGACCGAACCGATCGACGAGTGCTGCGACGTCGCCGCCGCCCAGGGCGGTCAGGCGCACCCGCCGGCGCCCGAAGAACTTGCGCTCGAGCACTTCGCAGGCCAGCGTCCGATCTCCCTCGCCAATCTGGACGATGGCCCCCGGCTTGAGCTTCTGCCCTGGATGCATGAGCGCGTCGCACTCGACGCTGCCGTCCGCACCAGGAGCGGGAAGGGACAGGAGGAGGCACTCGACGGCACCGCCACTCGGGACGCGACGGCCGAGCAGCCGCGCGGCAAAGACACGTGTGTCGTTGACGACGAGCAGATCGCCTTCACCCAGCAGGGCCGGCAGGTCGGTGACAGTGGCGTGCTCGAAAACTTCTGTGTCGCCGCGCATCACGAGCATGCGCGACGCGCCTCTCGGCGCTGCTTCTTGTGCAATGAGCTCGTCGGGGAGGGGGAAGTCGAAGTCGGAGACGAGCACCCGGCCGTTGTACCGCCTTGCAGCCGTGATATCAAATGCCGCTCGATGGAGGTGGCGCTATAGTCAGTCGACCATGAAGATGCCCTACGAGGAGTTCGACCTGTCCAGCGTGCGGACGTATCCGCTCGCCTCGCGCCGGAGCAAGGCGAACGCTGCCGACTTCGCACGTCCGTTCACACGGGGCACGGGCGTGAGCGGCCTGCTCGAATCATTGCCGAACATGCTGGGTGCGGCCGACTTCAGGGCAGTCGTCGGCGCCGTCCGGCAGGCGTGCGCCGACGGCCGGGGCGTGCTGTGGGGCCTCGGCGCCCACGTCGTGAAGACCGGGCTGGGCCCGGTCATCATCGACCTGATGGAGCGCGGGTTCGTTTCAGCCCTCGCAATCAACGGCGCTGTCGTCATTCACGACTTCGAGCTGGCGCTGTCGGGCGGCACCTCGGAAGAGGTGGACGAGGCACTCGGACCGGGACTCTTCGGAATGGCCGACGAGACCGGCCGGCTTCTGAACGCCGCGATCAACGAGGGGGTGAGCGACGGCCTTGGCATCGGTCAGGCCGTTGGCAGATGGCTGGACCACAGCAAGCCCCCGCACGGGGAACTGAGCCTGCTCGCGGCGGCGACCCGGCTCGGACTGCCGGTCACCGTGCATATCGGGATCGGCACCGACATCATCCACATGCACCCGGCGGCCTCCGGGTCCGCTCTCGGGGAGGGCAGCCTCAGGGATTTCCGCTTTCTGGCGTCCAACGTGGGGCGTCTGGGTGGTGGCGTCTACCTCAACTGCGGCTCAGCGGTCATCCTGCCTGAGGTGTTCCTGAAGGCGGTGGCGCTGGCGCGCAACAAGGGGATCAGCCTCGACGGCCTGACCACCGTGAATCTCGACTTCCTTCGCCTGTACCGGCCTCAGACCAACGTGGTGTCCCGGCCCGTCGCCGGGATTGGCCGCGGCTACTCCCTCGTCGGCCACCACGAGATCATGCTTCCGCTCCTGGCCGCCGCGCTCATCGATGGCTGAGCGTGGTAAAATGGAACACTTTCTCGCCGGTGTAGCTCAGTTGGTTAGAGCACGCGGCTCATATCCGCGTTGTCCGGGGTTCAAGTCCCTGCACCGGCACCAGTTCTACACGAGCGGGCAGAAGGGAAAAGGCAGGCCCTTCTCCTTTTTCTCTTCTGCCTATGCACCTCCCCGCTCGGGCGCTACGGACGATCCGGTCACACGGCATGCTGTCGGCCGGGGGACGCGTGCTCGTCGCGATTTCGGGTGGCGCCGACTCGGTCGCGCTGCTGCACATCCTTCGTGTCCTCCAGGACCGCCGCGAGCTGACCATCGCCGGGCTCGGACACTTGAACCATCAGCTCCGGGGGGCCGAGGCTGACGCGGATGAGGCATTCTGCCGCGGATTGGCGGCTGCCGCCGATCTGGCAATCGAGGTCGGGCGCGAGGATGTCATGGCGACCGCACTGCGGGAGGGGCGCTCGCTCGAGGATGCTGCCCGCGTAGTCCGTTACCGGTTCCTGGAGGAGGCAGCCGGGCGGCGCCAGGCTGACGTCATCGCGGTGGGGCACAGTCTGGACGATCAGGCGGAGACGTTCCTGCTGCGCCTCACCCGCGGCGCCGGGTCGAGAGGTTTGGGCGGCATCCGCCCGAGAGCCGGGCGGGTGATCCGGCCGCTGCTCGAGATCAGCCGTGCCGACCTGCGGTTGTACCTGAAGGGGCACGGGCTCGAGTTCCGGGACGACGCCTCCAATCTGGACGTCCGGATTCCGCGAAACCGGATCCGGAAGGCATTGATCCCGTCCCTCGAGCAGTACGCGCCCGGAATTGTTCCGGTGCTGGCGCGGCAGGCACAGATCGCGCGTGAGGACGAGGAGTACCTGGAGCGGATCGCCACCGAAGTCGCGCAATCCGTCGTCTTAAAGACAGAACAGGGTACGGAGCTCCAGACGGCTGCACTGCTGGAGCTGCCCCGTGCGATTGCGTCCCGCGTGGTGAGGCAGGTCCTGGAGCTGGCTGCTCCCGGCCGGTTCATCGCTTTCGGCCACATCGACGGCGTTCTGGGCCTTGCCCGCGGTGACGAGGGGGCGGCCCTGGCGCTCCCCGGCCTGGTGGCGACGCGGGTCGGGCACGCGGTGGTCTGCGGGAAGCCAACGGTGGGGGGGAACTGGAACACCTTGCGGGTGCCGTTGTCTATTCCAGGGGAGGCGGTTCTCGGGGGTTGGACAGTGGAGGCCACCCGGGCTGACAGGGCAGGGGCCATTCGCCTGCCCCCGTCCCGTGGCCCGCTGGCCGTTGTGGCCGCCCGCCCGCTCGGCGAGCCGCTGACGGTCCGGACACGGAGGAAGGGGGACCGGTTCAGGCCCCTCGGGATGGGTGGCCGGGGACGGAAGTTGCAGGACTTCCTCACCGACCGGAAGGTGCCACGAACGGAGCGTGATTCCCTGCCCCTGGTCGTCGATCGGGACGACCGGATCGTGTGGGTTGCGGGGCACTCCGTGGCCGAGGATTTTCGCGTCACAGCGCCCGAAGAGGGCGTGATACTCTTGAAAGCAAGGCGGTTAGGAGGCCTAGGTTGAACTCAACTCTAAAGAGTTTGATGTTCTGGATCGTCCTCGTCGGCGTGGGGATCATGATCTGGAGCGTGTCCCAGTCGATTCGGCCCGGGCCGGACACCGTCCTGTTCACGGATTTTCTCGAGAAGGTGAACAGCGGCCAGGTCCAGTCCGTGGTGATGAGCGGGAATCAGATCACCGGGAAAGAGACAGGCGCCGCAGGCAAGGAATTCCGCACCTACGCGCCACCCCAGTACGAGCGCCTGGGCAATATCCTCCAGGAGCGCGGCGTCCGCATGGAAGCCAAGCCCGAGGCGACCAGCCCCTGGACGGCGCTGCTGTACTCCTGGGCGCCGATCCTCCTGATGATCGGCTTCTGGATCTTCATCATGCGGCAGATGCAGAGCGGCGGGAACAAGGCCCTGTCGTTCGGCAAGAGCCGCGCGAAGCTCTCCTCGAGCAGCCAGAAAAAGGTCACGTTCAAAGATGTGTCGGGCGTCGACGAGGCCAAGGAAGAGCTCCAGGAGATCATCGAATTCCTGAAGGAGCCTCAGAAGTTCCAGAAGCTCGGCGGCCGGATCCCCAAAGGCGTGCTGCTGATGGGCTCTCCGGGAACCGGCAAAACCCTGCTCGCACGCGCTGTTGCGGGTGAGGCGAACGTCCCGTTCTTCTCGATCAGCGGCTCCGATTTCGTCGAGATGTTCGTCGGCGTCGGCGCCTCACGCGTCCGTGACCTCTTCGAACAGGGCAAGAAGAACGCCCCCTGTATCGTGTTCATCGACGAGATCGACGCGGTCGGTCGCCATCGCGGCGCGGGGCTCGGCGGCGGTCATGACGAGCGCGAGCAGACGCTGAACCAGCTGCTCGTCGAAATGGACGGGTTCGAATCGAACGAGGGGGTCATCCTCGTTGCTGCGACCAACCGTCCGGACGTGCTCGATCCCGCACTCCTTCGGCCCGGCCGCTTCGATCGGCGCATTGTCGTCAACCGTCCTGACGTCAAGGGGCGCGAGGGCATCTTTGCCGTCCACACGAAGAAGATTCCGCTCTCCGACGACGTGAACATCCACGTGCTGGCGAGGGGGACATCCGGGTTCTCAGGGGCTGACATCGCGAACCTGGTGAACGAGGCCGCACTCAATGCCGCCCGCTACAACCAGAAGGTCGTGCGGATGCTCGACTTCGAGTTCGCCAAGGACAAGGTCCTGATGGGCACCGAGCGCCGCTCGATGATCATCAGCGATGATGAAAAGAGGGTCACCGCCGTGCATGAGGCAGGGCACGCGCTGCTGGCAGTCGTGCTGCCGCACGCTGATCCCGTCCACAAGGTGACCATCATCCCGCGCGGCATGGCCCTCGGGGTGACGATGCAGCTGCCTGTCGACGACAAGCACAATTACTCGCGGGATTACCTGAACGATCAGATCGCGATCCTCCTTGGCGGGCGTATCGCCGAAGAGATCACGATGCACGGCATGACGACCGGGGCCGGAAACGACCTCGATCGCTCGACCGAGCTCGCCAGGAAGATGGTCTGCGAGTGGGGCATGAGCGACGCGATGGGGCCGCTCACCTTCGGCAAGAAGGAAGAGCAGATCTTCCTCGGTCGCGAGATCGCCCAGCACCAGGACTACAGCGAAGACACCGCTCTTCGTATCGACCAGGAGCTGAAGCGTTTCGTCACCGACAACTACGCGCGGGCGCGGCGCGTGCTCGAACAGCACCGCACGGCGCTCGAACGGATCGCCGAGGAGCTGCTGGTCCGCGAGGTGCTCGACGCCGACCAGGTGCAGCGGATCGTCAACGGCGAAACGCTGGAGGAGCATCGTCCCGCCGCCCCCGCTCAGCCGACGAGCGACGACAGCCGCCGCCAGCCGAAAGAGCGGCCCTCCATCGTGCCGCCGCTCCCGCCGCTGAACAAGCCGCTTCCGCAGGAATAGAGAAAAAGGGAAAAGGGAGAAGGGAAAAGGGAGAAGCCTTCTCCCTTTTCCCTTCTCCCTTTCCACCATCAATGAGCCGCCCAGTCTTCTGCCTCCCCCTCCCCTCAGGCGGCAACCTCGTGCTCGGCGAGCGCACGCTCGTCATGGGCATCATCAACGTCACACCGGATTCCTTCGCGGACGGCGGTCTTCGCTTCGATGCGGCGCGCGCGGTTGAAGAAGGGCTCGCGATGATCGAGCAGGGGGCAGACATCCTCGACGTGGGCGGTGAGTCGACGAGGCCGGGCGCCGATCCGCTGCCGGCCGGGGAGGAGCTTCGCCGGGTTCTGCCTGTCGTGGAGGGGCTCGCGGCTCAGGGGCGGGTCCCGATCTCCATCGATACTTACAAGGCACAGGTCGCGCGCGAGGCCCTCGCGTGCGGCGCATCCATGGTCAACGATGTGACCGCCCTGCGGGGGGACGCCGGAATGGGCCGCGTCGTCGCGGAGGCAGGAGCCGCGGTCGTCCTCATGCACAACCGGGGAAGCTCGCGCGACATGTACCGGGAAGCCGTGTACGCCGATGTGGCGAAAGAGGTGGTGGGGGAGCTCGAATCGGCCATAGCCGGTGCCCTGGACGCAGGAATCTCTCGTGACGCGATCATCCTGGATCCAGGCCTGGGGTTCGCCAAGCGCGCGGAGCACTCGTATGCCGCACTTGGTGCGCTGGGACGGCTGGCCGTGCTGGGGCGTCCTCTCCTTGCGGGTCCCTCGCGCAAGTCGTTTTTGAAGCGAGCTGTCGGCGACCGTTCCCCGTGCGACAGGGAGTGGGCGACGGCCGCTGCCGTGACAGCCAGCGTGCTCCTGGGTGCGCACATCGTGCGCGTCCACGGTGTGGAGGCGATGGCGCAGGTCGTCCGGGTCGCGGACCTGATCCTCTCCTCCTCAGGATAGAATTCCCCGCCATGACAGGCCCTGGGCGGACCGACCGCTGCCCGTGCGGAAGCGGCCGGATGTTCAGAGACTGCTGCGCCGAAAGCGACGCGGCCGATCTCGTGGCGCGCCGCGCCGGCAACACCCGTGAATCCGCCTTCGACAAGCTCCTCGAGTTTGCGCTGCAGCCGGCGTTCGATGACGATCACACCGTCGCCGAGAAGGTGTTCTGGGGGGACCTGCTGCACACGAGAGGGGCCGACGCGCTGCGATGGCTGATGGAATCAGCCGACGGCAGCCGGAAATACGACGCGTGGTTCCTGTTCGACTGGGATCTCGAGGGAGAAGGGACGGTGACGGATCTGTTCCTCGAGGAGCACGGGGAAGGGCTGACGCCTGATGAACGCGGGCTCATCCAACGGCTCGGCCGCGCGCACCTGCGGCTCTACGAAGTGGAGCAGATCGACCGGGGACGCGGTCTTCGTCTCCTCGATCTCTGGAACGGTTCCCGCCTTTTCGTCATCGAACGCAGCACCTCACTGCAGGTCGCAACGTGGGACCTCGTCGGGGGGCGGGTCGCCTCGGACGGGCTTGGCGGCCACGTGTTCGAAGGTGGGTTGTACGTCTATCCCGCCGTCGCGAAGGAGCGCGTCATCGGGGAATTCCGGCGCCTCCACCGACGGTATCAGCGACGGTTCCCCGGGCACGATTCGGCCCCCTTCTTTAGAAGGCACGGCGCGGTGTTCAATCACCTCTGGCTGGAGCAGGTGGTGTTCCCTGAGCCGCCCAAGGTGACGGTGGCGGAAGGGGATCCACTGGTGTTCTGCCGTGCGGTCTTCGAGACGGCGGATGTCGAGGGGGTCCGGGCGAAGATTCGAGGGCACGCCGATGTCCGCCCGCTGGAGGATGACCGGTTCGCCTGGTGCGAGCAGGGACCCGAGGGGCTGCGTCAGGTGGGGCAGTGGAGCTTCGAGAACGGCCGCGTCGTGCTCGAGTCGACGTCGCAGACGCGTGTGGCGCGCGGCCGGGCATGGATCGAGGGGCTGGTGGGGGATGTCGTGCGGCACCGTGCCACCGCTCTGGAAACGCTGGACCAGGCGATGCACGACCTTCTGCGCCCCCCGCCCTCGCCGGCCACGGGGCTGCCCGAGGCGCAGCAGCGGGCCATTCGGGAGCTCTACGACCGCCACTATCTTCTGTGGCTCGACCGGCCGGACCCGGATCTCGGGAATCGCACGCCCCGGAGTGCCGCCCAGGGCCGGCTCTGGCGCGCCAAGCTCATCGAGCGGCTGAAGAGGCTCGAGAACGGCGGGGAGCGCGCCGCTCTCGCGGGGGGTGCTGCCTACAATTTCGAGTGGCTCTGGAAGGAGCTCGGGCTCGAACGTCCGCCGGCGTAAGATACCCCTCCCCGGCGCGATCCAAGACAGGCTCCTGATAAGCTACCCGCGTGTCCGAGTACGTCACCAGTCTGTTTCACCGCCCCCCTGTCGGCTGGTGGGATCTGCTCGATATCGCCATCGTTTCGGTGCTCATTTATGAATTCCTGAAGCTCATCCGAGGCACGCGCGCCGTTCAGATGGCGGCCGGCTCGCTCCTGCTGGTCGGGCTCTTTTACGCCTCGCAACTGGCCCCTCTGCAGACGGTCAACTGGATGGTGCGCAACATGCTGCTGTACGTTGCATTTGCCGCCATCGTCATCTTCCAGTCCGATATCCGGCGGGCTCTGGCGCATTTCGGTCAGGCACCCTTCTTTCGATACTTCAACCGGCAGGAAGCGGACGACGAGACAATAGAGGAGCTGGTTGTCGCGGCAACGATGCTCTCGTCACAGAAAGTCGGGGCCATCATTGCGGTGGAGCGTGAGATCGGGTTGCGGAACTACATCGAGAGCGGCATTCCCCTCGACGCCACGCTGACATACGACCTGATCGTCACGATCTTCCAGCCAGGGTCACCGCTTCACGACGGCGCTGTCATCGTGCAGGAGGATCGGGTGGCGGCCGCAGCGTGCTTCCTTCCTCTGACTGTGAATCCGCGCGTCAGCCGGGAGCTCGGCACGCGCCATCGTGCCGCCATTGGCCTGACCGAGGAGAACGACGCGGTGGCGATCGTCGTGTCGGAGGAACGCGGCCACATAGGGTTGGCGATGAATGGACGGATCGATGTTGCATTGAGCCCCGACCAGCTGCGTGACCGACTCCGCACGTTCATCATCGTCAGGCGAGGCGCGGGAGGCCGCGCGTCGAGTGCCTACGACGCCTGATGGCTTACCACCCTTTTCGTCACCTGGGGCTGAAGTTCGTGGCGCTCACGATGGCGACGCTGCTGTGGCTGACCGTCGCGGGCGAGCACGTCGTGGAGCGGATCATCCGGGTGCCTGTAGAGTTCCGGAACATCCCCACCCAGCTCGAGGTCGTGGGGGATCCCCCCGACACCGTGGACGTGCGCTTGCGTGGTTCTTCCACCCTGTTGAGCAGGCTCGAGCCTGGCGAAGTGGTGGCGGTGCTGGATCTCACGGGGGCGCGGTCCGGGTCGCGCCTGTTCCACATCCGCAACGAAGAGGTGCGATCGCCCTTCGGGGTGGAGGTCACGCAAGTCGTGCCTGGCACCATCGGCCTGGAGCTGGAGAGATCGGCGCGGCGGGTCGTTCCCGTTGTAGCCCCGGTCGAAGGAGAGCCGGCCCCCGGCTTCATTGTGGGGCCGGTGACCTCCGACCCGGCGACCGTCGAGGTGAGCGGGCCCGAGAGCCGGGTCAAGAAGCTTGCGGAGGCGACCACCGAGCCGGTGAGCGTGGTCGGCGCACGCGACAACGTTCGCGACGTCGTCACGGTCGGGGTCATGGATGCGGCGGTGCGGCTCGTCGAGCCGCAGAGCGCCACGGTGGTGGTTGCGGTGCTTCCGGCGCCCGTCGAGCGGGAGTTCGGCGGGGTGCCGGTGCGAGCCCGTAATCTCGGGCACGCGCTTCGTGTGCAGATCCTGCCGGAAACGGTCCGGGTGTCGGTGCGAGGCCGCCGCGACGCCGTGGCCTCGCTGAAGCCGGACGCTATCGACGTGTTCGCCGATCTTGATGGGCTCGGAGCGGGCCGGTACAATCTTCGGGTCCAGTTCGACCCATCGCAGCCGTTCGGCGTCAATCTCGTCGTCCCGGAGACCGTGGACGTAACCATCCGGTAGACGGGAAGAATGCCAAGACTGCCAAATTGCCAACCCACGTCCTGGGGCAGAGGAGCGCGCCTATAACAGGGTCTGAAGATCTCAATTCTCCGCAGGTCGGCCAGCACAGCAAGTGTTCGCACTTCCTGCATTCTGGCGCTCCTGGCATTTCTGGCAACGCATTCTTGGCACTTCTGGCATTCTTGGCATTTCCCCATGTCACCACGGCTCTTTGGAACTGACGGCGTTCGAGGCACGGCAGGGCGGTACCCGCTCGATCATGAGACTGTTGCCCGGCTCGGTGCGGCGCTGGTGCGGGCGATGCGGGGCCCCGGTCAGGTACTCCGCTTCATCGTGGGGCGGGATACGCGTGAATCGGGGGAGTGGATCGAGCGCGAGCTCGCGCGCGGCGTGCGCGCCGAAGGAGCGCACCTGACCAGTGCCGGGGTGCTGCCGACGCCCGCGGTGGCCTACGTGACGCGGGAGATGGCCTTCGATGCCGGCCTGGTGATCTCCGCATCCCACAATCCCTTCGAAGACAACGGCATCAAGGTGTTTTCCGGACGCGGGGAGAAGTTCACCGAGGGGCTGGAACGGGAGGTCGAAGCGATCGTCGCGGACACGAGATGGAGCGTTGGCGGATCTGCCGACACGCCCGTGGAAAAGACGGACGTGATCGATGCGTACATCGCCCACGCGCGGCTGGCGCTTCCGGAGCCGCAGCGGCTCGGAAGAATGCGGCTGGCCATCGACACGGCCAACGGCGCAACCACCAGTGTGGCCCCACGCCTGTTCTCGGAGCTGGGCTTCGATGTCGAGCTGCTGAGCGCGACTCCCGACGGCAGGAACATCAATCTCGATTGCGGTTCGACGCACCCGCAGACCCTCGCCCGGGTCGTCGTGGAGCGTGGCTGCCGGATGGGGATCGCGTTCGATGGCGACGGGGACCGCGCGATTCTGGTCGATGCCGAGGGACGCCTGGTGGACGGCGACGCCGTGCTCCTCATGTGCGGCCGCCACATGAAAGCCACCGGGGAGCTGCGCGGGAACGCCGTGGTTGCCACCGTGATGAGCAACATCGGCCTGGAAGTGGCATTCCGCGACAGCGGGATCGAGATGGTGCGCTGCCCCGTCGGTGACAAGCACGTCATGGAGGAGATGATCAAGCGCGGTCTGTCACTCGGCGGCGAGCAGTCGGGCCACATCATCTTCTCGGACCACCTGTTCACCGGGGATGGGATCGTGACGGCGCTCAGCGTGCTCCGGGTCATGGCCGACACCGGGCGTGAACTGGCGGACATGGCCTCCGAGCTCGTGACATACCCGCAGGTGCTGCTGAACGTGCGTGTGCGCGAGAAGAAAGACCTTCGCAGTGTGCCGCCGCTGGTCGAGGCGATGGAGCGGATCGAAGGGCGGCTGGCGGGTCAGGGGCGCCTGCTCGTGCGCTACTCGGGCACCGAGCCGCTGCTGCGCGTGATGATTGAGGGGAAGGATCAGCAGGAGATCCAGGGCTGGGCCTCCGAGATCGTGAGGACCGTCAAGGAACACCTGGGATGACGGGCGGCTCGCCACCGAAGCTCAGCGTCAATCTGAACAAGATCGCGACGCTGCGCAATTCGCGCGGCGGAGCGGTCCCGAGTGTTACCGAGGCGCTTGGTGTCTGTGTCTTAGCGGGGGCTCCGGGGATAACGCTGCATCCCCGCGCCGACGCCCGCCACATCACCTTTCCGGACGTTCGGGCGGTGGCGGCGGCACTGCCGTCGCTGGATTCGGGCGTCGAGCTCAACATCGAGGGAGACCCCCGCCCGGACCTTCTCGCACTGGCCGAAGAGGTCCGCCCTGCGCAGTTCACCCTCGTGCCGGTCCGGCCGGGGGAGATCACCAGCCAGGCCGGATGGGATCCCTCCACGCCGGCGGCGGAGCTGCGCGAGGCGGTTCGCCGGCTGCAGGGGGCGGGCATCCGGGTGAGCATTTTCGTCTCGCCGGAGCCTGCCGCGCTGCGGTGGGCGGCCTCCGCCGGCGGCGACCGTGTGGAGTTGTACACCGAACCGTACGCGCGCGCCTTTCACGAGGGGACCGGCCGTGCGAGCTTCGACCAGTACGCCGCGATGGCACGGCTGGCGCACGAGCTCGGGCTCGGAGTGAACGCGGGGCACGATCTGGATCTCGACAACCTCCAGCTTTTCCGGGATCTGCCGCATCTCGACGAGGTGTCCATCGGGCATGCGCTGATCAGCCGCGCCCTGTACGTCGGGCTCGAGCGGGCCGTCCGGGAATACCTGGCGGTGCTCTCCGGGGAGGCCCGAACGCTGGTGTTATGATCGTCTCTCTGTGCCTAGGGAATCGGTCGTGCTCGGTATCGCCGGCGTCTTTTTCGGCCTGATCGCTGGCTGGATGATAGGCAGCCAGGGGCTGCGGAATGCCCCGTCACCCCCTGCGGCGGGGGTGCAGGCGGCCTCCGGTACGCAAGGGGGGCAAGCGCAAGGGCAAGGGCAGACTGCGCCGCTCGACGAATCCCGTGTTGCCTCACTGCAGGCGGCAGCCGAGAAGGCTCCCGGGGATGCCGCCGTGCGCATCCAGCTCGCGGACCGGTACTTCGATGCGGAGCGGTTCGCTGATGCCGCCAGGTGGTATGAGGACGCGCTGAAGGTGGATCCAAAGAACGTCAACGCAAGCACCGACCTGGGGATTGCCTACTACTACATGAACCAGGCAGACAGGGCACTGGCGCAGTTCGAGCGTTCGCTCGCCCTCGATCCACAGCATACGAAGACGCTTCTGAACACCGGGATCGTCCGCGCGTTCGGTAAACAGGATCTGGACGGCGCGGCCGCCGCCTGGCAGCAGGTCGTGAAGTTCGCACCGGACTCTCCGGAAGCGCGCATGGCCGGCCAGGCCCTGCAGGGGCTGCGAACGGCGCACCCGGAGGCCGCCTCCGGCGGGGTTCCAGCCGCCACTCCACAAGGCAGATGAACGCATGGCGCGCCTGATCGTCTGGCTCGTTCTGGCCATCATCATTGCGCGGCTGCTGTGGCGGTTCATCCGCGCGATTCTGGACGGCGCTGGCATGCTGCGCGGCGACGCCCCTCCGTCGGCCATGAAGCTCGTCCGGGATCCCGTTTGCGGGATCTTCGTTGTCCCCTCACAAGCGCTTACAGCCGGGTCCGGCAGTGACACCATGTACTTCTGTTCCGAGAAGTGCCGGAAGCAGTGGTCGGGCCGGTGAGCTCGGAGGCCGGGCTCCGCGCCGACATCGTGGAGGTCGGCCGGCGCCTGTACGCCCGTGGCTACACGGCCTCGAACGACGGGAACATCAGCGTGCGTCTGGACGCCGGACGGCTGCTGATGACGCCGACGAGCGTCTGCAAGGGCTTCATGGCCCCCGAGATGATGTGCATCACGGATCTGGACGGCCGGAAGCTCGCCGGCGATCGCGATCCCTCCTCCGAAATGCAGATGCACCTGGAGGTGTACCGCCGCCGGCCAGACGTCCAGGCGGTCGTGCACGCCCATCCGCCCACGGCGACAGGTTTTGCCGTCGCGGGGATCCCGCTCGATCGCGCCGTGCTCGCGGAGGTGGTGACGACGCTCGGGAGCGTGCCGATTGCGGAGTACGCGACCCCCTCGACGAAGGAGCTGCCAGAGGCGGTCCGTCAGTACGTGCAGACGCACGACGGCATGCTCCTGGCGAACCACGGCGCGCTGACCCTTGGCAAGGACCTGTTCTCCGCGTACTACAAGATGGAGACGATCGAGCACTTTGCGAAGATCAGCCTCGTCGCGCGGCTGCTCGGTGGCGAGCGCGTCCTGTCGCGGGAGGAAGTGTTCAGGCTTCAGGATCTCCGCGGACGGTACGGGATTGCCGCACCGGCGCCAATCTGCACCGATCCGGCCCCTGGCGACCCGGCCGAGTGCCAGGTCGTGCAGGCGCCCTCCGCGCCGGGTCAGCGCCTCGTGTCCGACCACGAGGCGTTCCGGGGTGGACCGAATCCCCGGGGCCTGGTGCCGGGTCTGCTCCGCCCGGGCGCCAGCCCCGCAGATGCGGAAATTCGGCTAACATACGGTGAACTCACGGCACTGATTGAGGACGCGGTCAGGCACCTGAAGTAGCTGTCACTTGAAGCTTCCACCGTCCAGTCACACGCCGTCGGGTAGGGGGCGAATATTACGGCCACTGCAGGCTGACGACCGGCAACCGTTGACCCGCAACTGACTGGAGACCTGACCACTGGCAACCGGCGAGCAGACACTGGGAAAAGCTGGAAACTGGAAACTGGAAACTGATTCTGAGGAGCACAAATGGGTGAGGCGCTCGGCATGATCGAGACCAAGGGGCTCGTCGCGATGATCGAAGCGGCGGATGCCATGGTCAAGGCCGCCAAGGTGACGCTGGTCGGCTGGGAGAAGATCGGCGCCGGGTACGTGACGGCCATCGTGCGTGGCGACGTGGCTGCCGTGAAGGCGGCAACGGACGCCGGCGCTGCGGCCGCGCGCCGGGTCGGCGAGCTCGTATCGGTGCACGTCATCCCCCGGCCCCACGCCAACCTCGAAGACGCGCTGCCAATCGGGAAAGCGACTGCCAACGCGAAATGATCCTCGCGAAGATCGTCGGGACGGTCGTGGCGACGCGGAAGGACGAGCGGCTCGTCAGCAGCAAGCTGCTCGTCGCGCGCCCGATGGATCCTCGCGGTAAGGCGGAAGGCGTCTATCTCGTCGCGGTTGACACCGTCGATGCGGGCGTGGGCGAGACGGTCCTGATCGTCAGCGGGAGTTCGGCCCGCATGGCGGCGGGCCTGAAGGACTGCCCTATCGACGCCGCAATCGTTGGCATCGTCGATACGGTTGAGGTCCACGATGAGGCACCGGCAGAGGCGCACACGCGCGCGGGCGCAGCGCCGCAGGGGCGCGTCACGGTTCCAGGGGACTAGTGCAGCTCGCGCGCGTCATCGGGGAGGTGGTCGCCACGATGAAGGATGCGAACCTCACGGGCGTGAAGCTGCTGATCCTTCAGCCCATCGCGCCTGACGGGAATCCGGCTGGCCGCACCCTCGTCGCGCTCGACTCGGTAGGCGCCGGCACGGGTGAGCAGGTTTTTTTCGTGAGGGGCCGAGAGGCCGCGTTTCCGTTCTATCCTGCCGAGCCCCCGACCGATGCCACGATTGTCGGCATCGTGGATCACTGGCATGTTCCGTAACCCCTGCGGTCCCCTCGCAACGGGCATCCCCACCGGCCCATGCAGATAGCCCGGGTGATTGGGACCGTCGTGGCAACCCAGAAGAACCGGAAGCTGGAGGGGGCCAAGCTGCTCCTGGTCCAGCCGCTCGCGCTCGCAGGGACGCCGCGGGGCACCGTGCTGATCGCGGTGGACGGCGTCGGGGCGGGGGTGGGGGAGCGCGTGCTGGTCGTGATCGAAGGGAAGGCGGCCGGTGACGCACTCGGGCGCAAGGGTGCGGCGGTAGACGCCGCGATCATTGGCATCGTCGACGCGGTCGACTATACGGACACAGAATGACCCCCACTGACGAAGACGCTCTCCGCGTGCTGATCCGGCAGGCCGTGGCCCGGCAGCTCGGCCCGGATGGCTCCGCACGATCCGTTGACGTGTCGAACGCTCCGCAGGCGCACGCCAGCCACTACCGGTACGCGCTCCCGGAGACGGACGGGCCGTGCCTCATCGAGCCAGCCGTTCGGTGCAACCATTGCGGCTACTGCCAGTCGCACGGCCACTGACGAAACACATCCTCCCGATGGTGACCAGCACGTGAGCCCCACCCGTCCGTCCGTGCTCGTCACGCGCCGCATTCCGTCCAGCGTGCTCTCGAGGCTCGAAGCCGTGTGCGAGGCGGACGTCAACGACAGCCCCGGCCTCGCACCGGCGGATCTGCGGTCGCGCCTGCAGGGGAAGGCCGGACTCGTGTGCGTGCTGACGGACCGGATTGACGAAGATCTGCTGGAGAGCGTCCAGGAGTTGAAGGTCGTCTCGAACATTGCTGTGGGTTACGACAACATCGATGTCCCTGCGGCGAAGTCACGCGGCGTGATTGTGACCAACACGCCGGACGTACTGACGGAGGCGACCGCGGAGCTGACGTGGGCGCTGATTCTGGCCGCGGCGCGGCGCATCGGTGAAGGGGAGCGGCTGGTGCGCAGCGGCAGGTGGAAGGGGTGGGCGCTCGACTTCATGCTCGGTACCGAGCTCCGCGGGAAGCAACTCGGGGTGATCGGCCGCGGGCGTATCGGGCGTGCGGTTGCGGCCAGAGCATCCGCGTTCGGGATGACAGCGGTTTTGGCAAAGACCGACATGTCCATCGACGAACTGCTGGTCTCCTCCGATGTCGTCAGCATCCACACCTCGCTGAGGCCCGAGACCAGGCACCTGATCGACCGGAAGGCCCTTGCGCGGATGAAGCGCTCCGCGATTCTCGTCAACACGGCGCGCGGGCCGGTCGTCGACGAGGAGGCGCTTGCGTGGGCGCTGAAGGAGCGCCTGATTGCCGCCGCGGCGCTGGACGTGTACGAGCGCGAGCCGATCGTGCACGAAGAGCTTCTCGGCCTCGAGAACGTGGTTCTGGCCCCGCACCTCGGCAGCGCCACTCGTGAGACGCGGACGGCCATGATCGATCTGGCAGTGAGCAATGTGCTGGCGGTCGTGCAGGGCCGGCCCCCGATCACACCGGTATAGCCACGGGGTGTCCCTCCGCTCGATGCGATGAAGCTTCAGCCACAGCCACGCGTTCCGCGGGGGCGGATTGCCCTCGTCATGCGCCGGCTCGCGCGCGCGATAGACGGCCTCGAGGAGCCTGCGGTGGAAAAGATCGCGCAGGACCACAAAGAGGATCCGTTCCAGGTCCTGATCGCGACGATGCTGTCAGCCCAGACGAGGGACGCCGTCACGCATGCGGCCTCCCTCCGACTCTTCAAGGGCGCCCGTAAGCCCCGAGCGATGGCCAGGCTGGAGGTGAAGGAGATCGAACGGCTCATCTATCCCGTCTCCTTCTACCGGAACAAGGCTGTGTACGTGAAGGAGACCTGCGAGCGGATCGTTCAAGAGTACGGCGGCCGCGTGCCGTCGACCATGGCGGAATTGTTGACACTGCCCGGAGTGGGCCGGAAGACCGCCAATCTCGTGCTGATTCTGGCGCACCGGAGCGCCGAGAACATCTGCGTCGATACGCACGTGCACCGGATCTCCAATCGCCTCGGGTGGGTCAGGACCCGCACCCCGGACGAGACGGAGGCGGCGTTGTACGCGGCGGCCGAGCGGAAGTGGTGGCCTGTCGTGAACCTCTACCTCGTCACCTGGGGGCAGAACGTCTGCCGCCCGGTGTACCCGTTGTGCGGCAGTTGCGTCCTGATGGACGTGTGTCCCAGAATTGGCGTCGAGAAGGTCGGCAGGGGGGCTGCCGTTCTCGAACCGAAATGAGGTCCGGGTGAGAATCGAGGCATTCGCCGTCACGCTTCTGGGGCTGGCTATCGTCAACCTTCCCCTCTCAGGCCAGGCGCAGAAGGGGGCGGTTCCGGCGGGCCCGGTCATCGTGCTCGAAACGGTGAAGGGAGCAATCGAGATCGAGACGTACCCGAAGGACGCCCCGAAGACGGTCGCACGGATCCTGGAGCTGGTGAAGAAGAATTTCTACAACGGGATGCGGTTTCACCGCGCAGAGACCAACTTCCTCGTGCAAATCGGGGATCCGGTCTCACGCGACATGTCGAGAGAGGCCTGGTGGGGCCGTACTCCGGGAACGGGCAAGCCCATCGGCGTTGCCGAGATATCCAAGACCCGCCGCCATGTCGCCGGCGCGGTTGCCATGGCGCATGCAGGCGACCCCGCCCAGGCTGACACGCAGTTCTACATTCTTCTGCGGGCGGCGCCGGAACTCGACGGCAAGTACACCGTCTTCGGCCGTGTGACCAGCGGTCTCGATGTCGTTCAGAAACTCAGACGGGCCGACATCCTCAAGAGAGCTTCGGTGAAGGCAGGATCCTGACGATCCCCCGCAAATCCGGGTAGCGGTCCACCATCTCCTCCGTGTACTCGCCGGGCAGCTCCTGCCCGAGCTGATGCTTCAGAATCGCGGCGTTCGCCACCGACTTGGCCGAGAAGTGGTTGTTGGCGTACACGTAAGCCTTCTTTGCCTCTCGGGACGCCTTCCTGGCGGTCTCCGCGAAGGGCTCGAGCTCCTCCGCGGAGTACATGTAGTTGTAGCGATCCTCTGACTTGTCGTGCTTCCACCACTGGGCAGCGTTGCGCCCGTGCAGGCGCAGGTAGTACACGCCCGCGGCGCGAGGGGACGGAGCCTGCCGGATCGACGTCTTGAACTTGGGCTCGTCGATATGGGCCCACGCGGCACCGTAGCTGTCGAGCAGCGAGACGATCGGGTCAGGGGCATCACTCCACGTGCGATGTCGAAGCTCCACCGCCAGCGGGTACTCCCTGAACACTTTCAGCAACCATTCCAGGTACTCGAGTGCTCCCGGCTCGTGCTTGAAGCTCGGGGGGAACTGCGCGAGGAGTGCGCCGAGCTTCCCGGCGGCCGTCAGCGGCTCTATAGCGGTCCGGAATTCGTCCGCGTCCTTCTGACCAAGTGCCGCGGGATCCCCGCCAGTCGCCTTGGCGAACATGTCAGGGTGCGTGAATTTCTGGTACAGCTTGAGCGAGAAGTCGAACCCCGGCGGCGTGCGCTCAGCCCATTTCCGGACCGTTGTCACCGCAGGAACACGATAGAACGACGAGTTCACCTCGACGGTGTCGAAGTGTTCTGCGTAAAACGCCAGCTCGTCGAACTTGGGCGCGCCGCGCGGGCGCCTCGCCGATCCCCTGGGGTAGAAGACCCCGTTCCAGGTGCCTTCGCCCGACGGGTAGCTCCAGCCTGAGGTGCCGACCCGAACCTGATTCACAGCCTCTCGTACCGGACCCTGTCGAACCCGAAAATCACCCCTTCCGGCCGCTGCCCCGGCGAGCCCTCCGGCAGGTCGTTCAAGTCGGCTTCCAGAAAAACGTCCATTCAGGCACCGGCAGATTGTAGGCAGAACTCGGGGAAATGCCAAGAAATGCCAAGAAATGCCAAGATTGCCAAGAGTGCCAGGAATGCCAGGAATGTCAAAAGTGCCAAGAGTGCCCTCCGATTGACCCCAGTTGGTACAATCGAAGTGTGCGGGCTGCGAGGACCGCGCCGGCACCTGGCTGGGCAGTTGACGACCGTGCTGACCATTAACGAGATCTTTCATTCGATCCAGGGGGAGTCCACCCACACGGGGCGGCCGTGCGTGTTCGTGCGCCTGACCGCCTGCGATCTGCGCTGCTCCTGGTGCGATACGCCCTACGCGTTCACGGAGGGACGGAAGATGTCGCTCGAGGACGTGCTCGGGAGGGTCGATGCGTTCGGTTGTCCGCTCGTGGAGATTACGGGCGGTGAGCCACTACTGCAGCGGGACGTTTACCCGCTGATGGAGCGGCTCCTCGAGAGCGGGCGAACGGTGATGGTTGAAACCGGGGGTCACATGAGCATCGCGGGGGTGCCGCCGGCTGTCGTCAAGATCGTGGATGTGAAGTGCCCGGGGAGTGGTGAGTCCCACCGCAATCACTGGTCGAACCTGGATCACCTGGCGGCACATGACGAGGTGAAGTTCGTCATACGCGACCGCGCCGACTACGAGTACGCGCGCGACGTCGTCGCCAGGCACTCGTTGAGCGGACGCGTGGCGGCCGTGCTGTTCTCGCCAGTTCACGGGGTGCTCGCGGCCAGGGAACTGGCCGCCTGGATGCTCGAGGACCGCCTGGACGCACGCCTCCAGCTGCAGACCCACAAGTTCATCTGGGGAGCGGATGTTCGAGGCGTGTAGAGGCGTGTAGCGGATGAAGGCAGTAGTACTACTCAGCGGAGGCCTCGACTCGTACACCGCGGGTGCAATCGCCAGGCGGGACGGCTACGAGCTCTACGCCCTCACAATCCGCTACGGTCAGGTGCATGCCGTGGAGGTCGACGCCGCACGGCGCGTGGCGCGAGCTCTTGGCGTCGCCGCACACGTCGAACTCGATCTGGATCTGAAGGCCTTCGGGGGATCTGCACTCGTGGGCGAGGGGGAGATCCCCAAGGGCCGGGACCTAGACGACGAGGGCGAGATTCCGTCCACGTACGTTCCGGCCCGGAACACCATCTTTCTCTCGATCGCGCTGGGATGGGCCGAGGTCGTTGGCGCCTCCGCGATCGTCATCGGCGTGAATGCACTCGACTACTCCGGGTACCCGGACTGCCGCCCGGAGTTCCTGCGCGGCTTCGAACGCCTCGCTTCGCTTGGCACACGGTCCGGCATCGCCGGTGCGCGGCTCGAGGTGCTGGCGCCCCTGCTGCACATGTCCAAGGCGCAGATCATCCGCGAGGGGGTGGTCTTGAACCTGGACTACGCCTTCACGCACAGCTGCTACGACCCCGGCCCGAACGGCGCCCCCTGCGGCGATTGCGACAGCTGCAGGTTGCGCGCCCGGGGATTCAGCGAGGCGGGAGTGGCTGATCCGCTCTGCAGATGACCGAACGGCTCTACTACACCGACGCTTACCTGCGGGAATTCGAGGCACGGATCGTCGGCCGCCTGGACCACTGCGACCGCCCGGCAGTTCTGCTCGATCGCACGGCGTTCTATCCCACGTCAGGCGGGCAGCCATTCGACACCGGCTGGCTCGGACAGGCGCGCGTGGTTGAAGTAGTCGATGCGCCGGACGGAAGGCTGCTGCACGTGCTGGAGGGCCCCGTCCCGGAAGGGGCTGTGGCCGGCCGGATCGACTGGTCCCGGCGGTTCGAGCACATGCAGCAGCACACGGGGCAACACGTACTCTCGGCAACGTTCGAGCGCCTCCTGGGCGTCCGGACGACCAGCGTACACCTCGGGTCAGCGGCCGCCACCATAGATCTGGAGCGGGAGGTGACGCCTGAGGAGATCGATGCGGCCGAAGCGGCAGCCTGCGAGGTGGTGTGGGAGAACCGCCCGGTAACCATCACGTTGGTCGAAGCGCAGGATGCGGTCGCGTTGCCGCTCCGGAAGGTATCGTCCCGGACGGGACCGCTCCGGATCGTAGAGGTGGAGGGGGTCGACACGTCAGCGTGCGGAGGAACCCACGTTTCACGCACCGGCGCGGTGGGCATCATCACCGTCTCGGCATGGGAGCGCTTCCGCGGCGGGACCCGGATTGAGTTCCGCTGTGGCGGGAGGACGCTCCGTGCCCATCGAGCCCTGCGGGATACGGTAGCCGCCGCAGTCCGGTTGATCTCGGTCGCGCCCGACGCGCTGCCAGGCGGGATCGAACGGCTCCAGGCCGATAACAAGGCGCTCCGTGCGCGGGTCGAGGATCTGGAGCGGCGGCTCGCGCGTCACGAGGCGGACAGGCTGGCAGCAGGGGCGCACTCTGCTGGAGGCATCCGCCTGGTGGTCGAGGCTGTCCCGGACGCGGATCTCGCCACGGTGAAAACCATCGCCAGGCACATAGCATCCAGGCCGCAGCATGCCGCGGTCCTGTTCACGGCGGAGATCCCTGCCGCTGTCGTGATTGCGCGCGCTCCGGACGTGTCGCTGGACGCATCCGTCCTCCTGAAAGCGCTGACCGCGCAGTTCGGCGGGCGTGGGGGTGGACGTTCGGAAACCGCACAGGCGGCGGGGCTCGACGCCCCGGCGGATCGGCTGGTCAGTGCCGCGCACGCGGCTGTGCGGGATTTTCAGTCGGGCTCCCCGGTAGATCCCCTCTGAAGTTCGCGAGCACCTCCACGGCCAGATCGGCTATCCAGTTGACCGTGGCTCCCGGGATTGCGAAGTTGTTGCCCAGGATCGAGAACACCAGCATCTCCCCACCCGCGGTACGCAGGTAACCCGACAGCGCCCTCACGCTGGAGAGCGAACCGGTCTTGGCCGTCGCGTTCGCCTCCGCCCGCGTGCCACGCATCCGGGCTGACACGGTGCCGTCCTTTCCGGCAATCGGAAGCGCAGCGACGAAGCGGTCCCTGTGCGCGGGATCCAGATACATTTGTCGAAGCACGCCGGCGAGCAACGCGGGGGATGCGTAGTTGTAACGTGACAGCCCGGATCCGTCGGCAACGATGACCGGATGCGTCTCCAGCTTCCATGCCCGCAGCGCATCGAGCACGGCGCGTCTCCCCAGTTCGCTCGTCGCGGAACCGTGTGCCGTCGCCCCTGAGGCCTTGAAGAGCGTCTCGGCGTAGAGGTTGTGGCTCACCTTCATCAGAACGACCGCCATCTCCCGCAGGGGGGGTGACTCGGTTCTTGCGAGTACCCGCCGTTCCGGCTGCCGCCCCCGCTCTGCTGCGATGTCGTCCAGATCCACGGCATCACCCGTGACGCGGATCCCGGCCGCAACAAGCGCATCACGCAGCGACTCGACGAAGTGGAGGGTTGGGTTCACCACCGCGACCTGCCGGGCCAGACCGGCCTGCGACGCTGCCGCCGCTTGCACTGGCAGGGGAACGGTGCCGGTCACCTCGAGGAGAGGCCGATCCAGGTGCCGGTGGAAATCCAGCGTCGGGGGGATGCCTGGTGCACTGGTCCGTGTACGGTTCCACACCTGCAAGCCGCCGTGGGGGCCAATGCGGATCACCGCAGGATCGCCGACGGCCGGCCCGGGAATGACAGACATTTCCACCACACTGTCGTTGAGCTGCAGCGCCCCGATTGGGGCCGAGTACCAATACTGCAGGTCGTCCCAGGCCCACCCGGTGCCGAGCGGGACATCCTCGAAGGCTGTGTCGTCCCCGACGATGCGTCCGCGGATTTCGGTGATGCCGTGCAGCCGGAGGGCGCGGATCCACTCCGCGAAGACAGCATTTGCCCGGCCATCACGCGAGTTGATGGTTGGATCGCCGCCCCCCGTCACGATGAGGTCTCCCAGCAGCGTTCCCGCGTGGATTGTGCCGGCTGACTCCAGCGTCGTGGGGAAGCGTGCGTCCCATCCCAGGGTGTGAGCCGCGGCGGCCAGCGTGAGAATCTTCACGTTCGAAGCCGGCATCAGGAGCTTGCCGGCATCCCGGCTGTAGAGCACCTGCCCTGAGTCGAGGGACTGCACGAACACGCCCCACTGCGCGTGGGCCATGAGGGGCGCGTTGAAGATGGCGTCCAGGTCCTGCCGGAGAGCCAGCAGGGCCGGTCCCGCCCGGCGGGATGTGTGATCGGCGTGCGACTGCGGTGGAAAGCCCGAGCCCTGGGCTGGCGGGGACGGCGGGGGTTGATGGGCGGCACATCCCGCCGCGAAGAGCGTGCAGACGAGCGCGCGTGAGAGGTCCTGCGGGGTTATTTGAGCTCCTGCAGCGCCTTCGTGATGGCCTCCAGCGCGTCGGGCTCGATCCTTGCGGCGCCCGGCTCGCCCGCACGGGCGGCAAACGCCTCCGTGCCCGTCCGCGCGAAGCCCACCCGCTCTTCCTTCTTGCCCTCGTCGAACCTGACGACCACACTCAGTGACGGGGCGGCGAGAGCCTTTGGAGCTGCATCAACGAATCCGGAGGCCCTCACCCCGGTGACGGCCGACAGCAGCCTGTCGACCGAAGCCTGTTCGAGCTCGCGCTCCTGGGGAGCCGTCTGCTTCCAGCGATCCTCTTCCTGCCCCTCCGCGTTCTTCACGCGCGCCTTCTCGAAGGTCGAGGTCTGGCCCGCCTGCGT